>OGQV01000057.1_pt1 | contig 128233 bp, 104 predicted proteins | sample 1553311 | NCBI WGS metagenome assembly OGQV01 (sample SAMEA2579976, study PRJEB22360) | human gut metagenome
TTTTAAGGGGGCAGAATCGCTTGGTTTTAGGGGGCAGCTTACACTGGATTTTCCACGTACTAACACGACAATAGATTAGTACCTTCTTATCCATATTATTCATTATCTTTGCGCTGTTAATTACATCAATATCAATTAATATGGAAACAAATATAGAAATAAATAAACCAAGTCCCAAGTTTCAGGATGTGTCAATCGCACCTATGCATACTTGCGAGCATATAGTTAACCGTACCATGATGAATCTTTTCGGCTGTGGACGGTCAGTATCCGCACATATAGAGAGAAAGAAAAGTAAACTGGACTATTCTTTGGAAACTGCTCCTACTGAGGAAGATGTGAAGCGATTAGAAGAAGCTGTAAATGATGTGATTGCGCAAGGATTGGATGTTACCACAGAATTCATCACGCAGGAAGAAGCACAAGGACGCTTTGACTTGAAACGTCTGCCGGAGGATGCTTCGGAAACCGTACGCATAGTGAAAGTTGGTGATTACGATGAATGCCTCTGCTTGGGAACGCACGTAAAGAACACCTCCGAAATAGGAATCTTCAAAGTGATCAGCCATGACTGGAATGAAGGAGCAAAACTGTGGAGAATGCGTTTCAAATTAACAGCGTTATAAAGCAATTTTATATAAAAACCGTACAAAACGGCATAAAACAAGTAATTTTGTCAGAACTTTAGTGACATTTTGTTAATCAGCAAAACTAAAATCAATTGGCACACGTTTTGCGAGTATGTTTGTGAACGACGGTTCAGGAACTGCATGGGAATGATTAAAAAACGACTCCCCGAAAGCAGTTCAAGACCGAAAGTTCAGAACTAACCGAATGTTTAACTTAAAGGATAGGAGACTAAAATTATGATGCCTGTTAGAAGAACTCAAAATTGGTTACCAAGTATCTTCAATGATTTCTTTGATAACGAATGGATGGAAAAAGCCAATGCAACCGCTCCGGCTATCAACGTACTGGAAACGGAAAAGGAGTACAAAGTAGAATTGGCTGCTCCGGGAATGACCAAAGATGACTTCAATGTTCATATCGACGAAGACAACAATCTGGTTATCAGCATGGAAAAGAAGACTGAGAACAAGGAGGAAAAGAAAGACGGTCGCTATCTGCGTCGTGAATTCTCATACTCTAAGTTCCAACAGACCATGATATTGCCGGACAATGTGGACAAGGAAAAGATTGCAGCACAAGTAGAAAATGGCGTGCTGAACATCAATCTGCCGAAATTCTCAGCCGAAGAAAAACAGAAGAATAAGAAATCCATTGAAGTGAAATAAGGTTTCCGGTGAACCCAACAGATGAATTAATCAAGACGGGCAACTTCTTTTACGAGAAGTTGCCCGTTTTTTTTATATCTCCGGATGTATTTATTTTGCTTTACGCACTCCTTTCAGGAAACGATTGGTCAGCCATTTGCGTACCGGTTCGTCATAGAGTTTCAGGCAAGCATAAGCAAGGACGAAAGCTCCGACAAAGGTCAGTATCATATAAGGAAGGCCTTCGGTAATAGTCGCATTATTGTTGCATGCCCAGGCTGTATATGTATATATCAGCGGATAATGAGTGATATAAACGGGATATGAGATATCGCCCAGAAACTTACAGATACCTACAGAGCGTTTTCCCGTAATTTTGCCACCGGCTCCCATCGAAACAATGACCGGGAAGATAAAGATAATGCAAAGTGCCTCATAGAGTCCATTCATCCAGAAACCATCTTCACCGCCAATACGGGGAACAGAAAGAACTATCACAATCATCAGGCTACACCACCAGAATGCGCGTTTCTTCACCCGTATGAGCCAGCCCAAGCGTGAAAGCAACAAACCTGCAAAGAACGGATAGAGCAAACGGACAAAGCCCACATATTGCTGTTCCCAATTCAATGCCCATCCGCCCACGATATCACCATTGGGCGCAGTAAGGCAGAGATGCAAAGTGGCACAGGCTGCCAGAAAAACAAGAATAGACAAAGCAACCTTGTTGAACTTACGGACAAACAGTGCGTACAGGATATTGCCGATATATTCATAATAAAGCGACCATGCCGGCCCATTCAACGGGTGCATTTCCGTCCACCCACGAATGTCCCACTTCAAAGGAAGGGGAAGTAATGTACAGCCATAGAGCATGATTATCAAAACTGTTCCGACCGATATATTATCCATATTCGGAAAACAGGGAGATTTCTGGAAGAAAAAGAAAAGCGCACCGATAATGCTACCTATAATTACCATAGGATGCAGACGGATGACACGGCGTTTGAAGAAAGTACCGATACTCATCCGGTTCCAGCGGTCATCATAGGCATAACCGATTACAAAGCCCGAAAGCATAAAGAAGAAGTCAACAGCAAGATAACCGTGATTAATGATTTGCGTGAGATGGTTGCCACCCGAATGTGCTTCAAGAAGATGGAATGCTACGACCATAACAGCCGCCACTCCACGCAATCCATCCAGGATTTCATAATGCGGCTTAGAGGCGAGATAAGTTGTCTGCGTGTTCATTAGGATATCAGATATAATTAATTTGGATGCAAAAGTAGGATAAAATGTGGAATTACTGAAAGGTACATCAATTATTCTTTCTGTAACTCCTCACCGCCCACAAATTGAAGAACACCGCAAAGGCCGTCAATGCTCCCAACTGTGGAAGTAGCTCCACAATGCCGCCACCCCGCAGGTAAATGGTACGCATCACCTCTACAAAGTATTTCAGCGGATTGAGCGCAGCAATCAGTTGTGCCCACTCCGGCATACTGTGTACGGGAGTGAATAAGCCGCTCATCAGCATGAGTATCAGCATAAAAAACCACATGACAAACATGGCCTGCTGCAACGTAGCGGAATGATTGGAAATCACCAGACCGAATCCGGAGACTACAAAAAGGAAGACCACTGCAAAAAGGTATATCGTTACGAAATGCCCCACAGGAAGAATACCATAGAGTAGCCATGCCAAAAAGAAACATATCGTAAGCACAATGAAACCTATCAGCCAATAAGGTATCAGCTTGGCAAGAATAAACGTCAGTTTGGAGACAGGCGTCACATTGATCTGCTCAATAGTGCCCACCTCTTTCTCACCTACCACATTGAGCGCCGGAAGAAAACCGCAAATCATTGTCAGCAACATCACCATCAATGCCGGAACCATAAAGAGCTTATAGTTCAGGTTCGGGTTATACAGATTCTGTGCTGAAATACCGATCCGGGGCAATCCCATCCCGACAGACATTGCCCTTGCAGGTAATTCCGATTGCAACTCACGGGTATAGTCATTAATGATGGAAGACAGGTACGAGCCGCCCAATCCTCCCTTTGTACCATTCACCGCATTGACGGCAACCAGCAGGCGGGGGCTTTTGCCAGTCACCCAGTTCTTTTCAAAATCACGGGGAATCTCCAGAATAATATCTGCCGAACCGATTTCGATGGAGCGCAACCCTTCATTATAAGTATCAGGAAGAGCCGTTGTACGAAAATAGGTGGATGCGCCGATCTTATCCACAAGGCGGCGCGAAAGGACGCTGTGGTCATTATCCACAATGTTCAGATTGATGTTTTTTATCTCCAGGTTCGCTGCCCAGGGCATCAGTATCATAATCATGCAAGGGAAGATAAGAATCATCTTCGGCAAGAACGAGTTACGGAGCAACTGCTTGAATTCTTTTTCTATCAGAAACTTTATCATACCACCACTCTCCTATTCTAATCGGTTCTTAAACTTCTTGAAACTAAATGTAATCAGCGCAACCGCCATTACAGCAAGAATACTGACTTCCGTCAATACCAGTGAAATATCCACTCCTTCGATCATCAACTTCCGCACAGCCTGAATGTACCAACGGGCAGGAAGTACGGCCGAAATGCCTTGAAGCAGCAAGGGCATGCTCTCTATGGGGAATATCATACCGGAGAGCAGCATGGTAGGCATCATCAGTATCAATCCCGATGCAAGCATGGCAGCAACCTGCGTCCGCGTCACCGAAGAAATCAGCAAGCCCAGAGCTAAGGAAACGAAGATAAAGAGCAGCGATACCACAATCAGCCAAAACAAGCTACCCGCCACGGGAACATCGAGCACATAGACCGAGAGCAGCAAAATCGTTGTCAGGTTGACAAACGAAAGTACAAAGTAAGGAACTGCCTTGGCAAGAATAATGAATAGCGGCTTCACCGGAGAAACCAACAGTATCTCCATCGTCCCCGTCTCCTTCTCCCGGACAATGGATATGGAAGTCATCATGGCACAAATCAACATCAGGATCAGTCCCATCACACCCGGCACAAAGTTGTAGGCGCTCTTCATCTGCGGATTATAAAGCAGCTTCACTTCGGGAACAATAGTGGAAACCTGCATTCCCTCCGGAAGCATTTCGCGTCCGGCAGAGGATATGATATTGGCGGCATAACCGGTCTGTGTGGTTGCCGTATTGGGGTCGGTAGCATCGGCCACCAACTGTACACAAGCATCTCCAGTATAAACGTGATTCGCAAATTGCTCGCTGAAGATGACTGCCAGGTCAATGTCTCCCCGTCTGAAAGACTTCTCAACCTCGTCCGGAGTATTCAGATTTGTGGTGACGGAGAAATATTCACTCGCATCCAGACGGTCGATAATGCGCCGGGTGACAACATCGTTCGACGGGTCGAGAATGGCGACACGGACATTCTTCACTTCCGTGGTTATGGCAAAGCCGAAAAGGATAATCTGCACCACAGGCATACCCAGCAATATCAGCATGGTTCGCCTGTCGCGGAAGATATGGAAGAATTCCTTTCGGACAAAAGCTATAAATTGTTTCATTGTTCTTACTAATTATGTTATGAATCGGCTAATCCGCCGTACGCACCGCCTCCCGTGCCAACTGTTGGAAAACATCATCCATCGTAGCAACTTTAAATTGCCGTTTCAGTTCATCAGGCGTATCAAGAGCACGGATCACGCCATCCACCATGATAGAGATACGGTCGCAATACTCAGCCTCATCCATGAAGTGAGTGGTGACAAAGACAGTGATCCCCCGGTCGGCAGCCTGATAAATAAGTTCCCAGAACTGGCGACGGGTAGCAGGATCTACCCCACCCGTCGGCTCATCCAGAAAGACGATCTTCGGTTCGTGAAAGATGGAAACGGAAAAAGCAAGTTTCTGTTTCCAGCCCAACGGCAGACTTTTTACCAGCGTATCACGTTCAGCACTCAGCCCGATGCGTTCCAAAAGTTCATCCGTCTTGCGGGCTATTTCATCTTCTGACCTACCGTAAATCCCGGCAAACAGCCGGATATTCTCCCACACTTTCAGGTCTTCGTAAAGAGAAAACTTCTGGCTCATATAGCCGATATTCTTTTTCACGTCTTCTGACTGTGTAGCTATATCGAAACCGGCTACGCGGGCCGTGCCTCCTGTGGGATGGCTCAATCCAGTAAGCATGCGCATGGCGGTTGTCTTTCCGGCACCGTTGGCACCCAAAAAGCCGAATATCTCCCCACGATGGACTTTGAAAGAGATATGGTCCACTGCCGTGAAATTGCCGAAACATTTGGTGAGCTTATCCACTTCGATGACATACTCATCTTTCTGTTCCACCTTGCCGTGTTCCAGCCCCGGCGGACAGAGAATGCTTGCGAACTGGTTCAGGATACGTTCCGGAGTATCTATTCCATGTATCTGACCCTCATTGATAAAAGCAATGCGGTCACATTGGCGTGCCTCATCAATAATAGGCGTAGAGGCTATGATGGTGATGCCCTGTTCCTTCAACCGACGAAGCATCCCCCAAAACTCCTTGCGGGAAACAGGATCTACCCCTGTTGTCGGCTCGTCGAGGAAAAGCACATCCGGTTTATGGATAAGCGCACAACTCAACGCCAGTTTCTGCTTCATTCCTCCGGACAAAGCTCCAGCACGGCGTTTGCGGAAAGGCTCTATTTGCTGGTAGATATCCTTCACCAATTCATAATTCTCCTCAATGGTAGTATGGAAAACAGTAGCAAAGAAGTTCAGGTTTTCTTCTACCGTCAAGTCCTGATAGAGGGAGAAGCGCCCCGGCATATAGCCTACGCGACGACGAATTTCTTTATAATCCCTCGCTACATCCAGACCGCACACCGAAGCATTTCCACTATCGGGAAGCAGCAAGGTGGTGAGGATACGGAAGAGAGAAGTCTTCCCCGCCCCATCAGGCCCGATAATGCCGAACAACTCTCCGGAAGGAACCGTCAAGGAAACACCCTTCAACGCCTCCACCGCCCCATATTTCTTGGTAACGTTATCTACAACAACCGCATGTTCCATAAACTCATCACTTTATCACTTATTAAACTCCACTCCTCCGTACATGCCTATCTTCAACAGCCCGTCATTGTGCACGGCAATCTTCACGGCATACACCAGGTTGGCACGTTCATTCTTAGTCAGGATAGTCTTCGGGGTAAATTCCGAGGTATCCGAAATCCAGGTTACTACGCCCGGATACTGCTTGTGCTCATCGGTGCCGTAATCGGAGAAGACGGTTACTTTCTGTCCCAGTTTTACCTGCGACAGTTGTTCGGAAGTGATGTAAGCACGAAGGTACATCTGTTCCGTATCGGCCACTTTGAAAAGCGGAGTGCCCATAACTGTGAGTTCTCCCGCTTCGGCATACTTTGCCAGTACAGTGCCGGTTATCGGAGAGGTGATGTGGCACTTCTTCAACTGGTCTTCCACCTGTGCCACCTGAATACCGACGGATGAACTTTGCCACGTCAGGCTCTGGTGACTGTTGGACAAGGTAGAGTTCTGTGCAACAAGTTGCTTACGGAGCACTTCAAGCTGATCTTCCGCATCATCCAGTTGTTTCTGGTTTGCTGCACCTACCTTTAGTAAGTTCGCCACACGGTTCCGTTCGCGCCCGGCGGCAGATATTTGTTCTTTGGTGGCGGCTACCTGTTTCAGGATATCAGGGCGCTGTTCTTCGACGGATTTAATGCTCGCCTCCAGTTGCAGCTTCTTCAGGTAGAGCTGTACGGTATCTACTACACCGACTTCTTCACCGGCCTTCAACAACATTCCTTCTTCGATATCGAAATAAAGCAGGCAACCCGACGCTTCGGCAGATACAAGTACTTCCGTAGTCTCAAACGTTCCTGTTGCATCCTGTTTCGGGGCACCGTTTCCACAAGCGGCAAAGAGGGCCAATAGGGAACAAAGTCCCATTAAATTCCTTGATTTCATAATGATCTATATTTATATGCCTTTAATTATTCAATGTATATTTCAGATTCCAGATGTTCATCAGTAACTGCACCTCGTGCAAAGCCTTGGTTTGACGTGCCAGATTCTCAGCTGTGATTTCACGAAGCATATCGGTTACGGTCAGCGTACCGTTCTCTACTTTAGCCTCGGCAGCCTTGCGGATGTTGACACGCAAACGGATAATCTCATCATCATCCACCATCTGCCGGCGCATGGACTGGATGGCCGAACTTTGTTGGGTAGATTGCAGGTTGGCATTGAACAGGAACACATCGCGGCTGGTCTCCAGCTTACGGCGATTGTTATCTATCAGCCTCCGATCATTGCGCAACGTGTACAGGCTACCGAAGTTCCACGACATACGGACACCAGCTACATAGAATGCGGAAAAATCGTCTTTCAGCATGTTCAATCCCGGATTTCCATAAGCTCCCTGCACAAACAGCCCGAAGCGGGGACGGAAGCGCGTCTTCAATGAAGACTCCTGTACATTCAATTGTCTGCCTTGGGCATCGAACCAGCGAAGTTCCGGACGGTTGTTCACCAATGAAATGGATTCAAAAGTATCGGCAGGCTTCTCCAATGTAGTTTCGGAAGCGATTTCCTTTCCTGTAAAGATAGAGAGCATACTCAGATAGGCCTGTCGCGAAGATTCCAGTTCAATGCGTTTCTGCTTCGTGTTCAATATCTCCACGCTTACGGCATCCAGATCACTCTGATTGGCAATGCCGTTTGCCATATAGTTGGATACTAGCTGATGAGTGCGTCTCAAGTCTTCCTGCAAAAGCTGATTCTGCTTCAACTGTTCGTCCAACAACAGGATACCGAAGTATAGCTGATTCACACGATCATTCAGCGCATACATATCCACTTCCAGCTTCCCGCGGTCTATTTCCGAAGTAGCCTGGGTCAGTTGCTTCTTGGAACGGATATCTCCACCGTCCCAGATGTTCTGCGACACTTCCAGCATCACCTGATACTGATCTTTGGGCATACTTTTTATATCAATTCCCGGAACGTCCACAGGCAGCTTTGTAACATCACTTTGGTAGGTTGCTTTTCCTGAAATGGTGAATTGTGGCAGATAGCCTTTTCCAGCATTCTCCAAGTTATACTCCCGCGCTTTCTCTATCAAACCGTATTGCCGCACCAGCGGATAATTGGTCTGTGCCGAGTGTTGGCATCCCTCCAGCGTGAGCTGCGCATGTGCCAGCATTGCCGCAAGAACAAAGGAAAAGGAGAGAATAGTTCGTTTCATTTCCATATACATTTCTTGTTTATTTCTTTATAGGACGCAAAGATAGAGTTTAAAAGTATATGGATACATTCTATTTGTGTGTAATGATGTTCTATTTGTTCGATTACCAGTATAAAAAGACAAGAAATTCCTGCATTTTCTTATCTTTGCCACAGATATAGATAAGTTAAAGAAGAAAAAGAATATGGAAAAGAGTAAGCCCATGGAGCTTGGACTTGGCGAGCTGCTGAGCAATCAAAACATTGTAAACAATAATAGTTTCCGTTTTATCAACCGTGATCTTGGCATTGTCGTCAGTTTTGCCCAAATGGATAGCATCCTCTTTAGTACAGGGAAGCCTTACCGCACTAGAGAAAGCAGAATCATCCGGATACTGAAAGGTGAAGCACGGATCTCCATCAATCTGATAGAATATAAGGTAAAGGAACCAATGATTATTATCAGTCCTTGCAACTCACTAATAGAAATTATAGAAATCAGTGAGGATTACGACTTTCAGGTCATTGTTCCTGATAATAACTTTCTGCCTATCTCACAGGGAGGTGCACTGACGGATTCGTACACAAAGCATGGCATTTTCATCTCGCCCACAGAGGAAGAATTGCCGCAAATCGATGCTTTCTTTTCAATGTTATGGGATACTGTGCACAAAGTTCCATTCCGCCGGGAAGTGGTGCAACACTTGATTATAGCGTTACTCTATAATATAAGGTATATCCATGCAAAATGCGAGGAGTCTGCCCCGCTGCATCTCTCACGCCAGGAAGAGGTGTTCCGTCGCTTCATCGGGTTGGTTAATGAACACAGTAAACGTGAACGTACCATCAGCTTCTATGCAGATAAACTGTGCCTGACTCCTCATTATCTGAGTACGGTTATTCGTGAAGTAAGCGGACAGACAGTAATGCAGTGGATTAACCAAGCCATTATTCTTGAAGCAAAAGTGCTGCTGAAACACAGTGATTTGTTGGTATTCCAAATCTCGGATGAGTTGGGATTCCCCAATCCGTCATTCTTCAGTAAATTCTTTAAACGGATGACGGGAATGACACCGGCGGAATATCAAAAGAATACATAATACAGCGAATGGAAGAACAGAGTCTGCAACCCAAGCCTCTAAAACGCCACACCTGAGCGGGGCAAATGCCACACCTGAGCAGAACAAACGCCACACTTCACGCTCGTCCAAGTGTGGCATCGGCACCGCTCAGGTGTGGCATCGCGGGCGTTGAACCGCAACATTGAAAAACATTCAACTGAAAATGAAAAACTTTCATCTTATAACAAGATGATACGTTTCTGCATAATATCCATCAACTGTGCCTTCAGCAACTTGGCATTGATAGGCTTGGGCATATATCCGTCGAATCCGCTTTCCATTACCTTCTGTTCATCCGAAGCATAGGCAAAGGCTGTAACGGCAATGATAGGAATCTTTGCAGAATATTTGCGGATCTCCCGGGTAGCTTCGTACCCGTCCATTACAGGCATATTGATATCCATCAATACAATCTGAGGATTATGTTCCCGAAACATTTCTACGGCCTCCATACCGTCCCAAGCATGAATCAAATGATAGTCGTACTTCAGGATGGATTCAAAAAGCTTATAATTACTTGCATTATCTTCTGCAACCAGTATGGTCAGTTTGTTTCTTTCTATCGAAACGGGTTGAATGTCCTTGAGCATCTGTTTCTTATCTTCCTTCACAGCCGGTTTGTAGGGAAGCGTAAACCAGAAAGTAGAGCCTTTTCCCTCTTCCGATTCTACGCCGATTCTGCCACCCATATGATCCATTAGCGTTTTACAGATAGAAAGTCCCAACCCGGTTCCCTGGGCAAAAGAATTCAGCTTGACGAAACGCCCGAAAATGTTTTGTTGCTTATCCTTCGGAATTCCACATCCGGTATCGGTTACATAGAAATACAACTCATTCTCCCGCATTTCATAGCCAAAACGAATGCTACCTTTTTCAGTAAACTTAATGGCATTTGTCACAAGATTAATCATCAGTTGTGATAAACGGTTCTTTTCCGTATAGGCCATACATGGTCCGGCAGGCTCCACAAACTCCAGTTTCACCGCATCCGTCTTTACCCTCAACAAGAAACCACGCTCCAGTTCCCTCATCAACTCATTCAGTTCGATATTAGAGTAATTCAGCTCCAATGTTCCTGCCTCAATCTTCGACAAATCAAGAATATCACTGATGAGTTGCAGCAACAAGGTATTATTATTCTCGATGATGCTGACATATTCCTGCTTTTCCTGTTCTTCTTCGGTAGATGCCAATATCCCCGAGAAACCGACAATAGCATTCAACGGGGTACGAATTTCATGGCTCATATTAGCCAGGAAGGCCGACTTTAAACGATTGGATTCTTCGGCAAGCTCTTTTGCAGTTGTAAGCTCCTGCTCCATCTTCTTCCGGTTGGTAATGACAAGAGACGAACCTACCAAGGTCAATGGCTTTCCATCTTCATCACGGGCTTCTACGGCAGCCTGTGCTTCCACCCACTCCACCTTGTGCAGATTGTTTTTCTGCACATTGACGATACGGTATTCTTCTTTCACTTTTTCCGCCCGTCCTTCTATCAAATCCCGATAGGCCTGTTTCACCCGTTCACGGTCTTCCTTGAAGATTTTAGAGAAATACTGGGAATCGGGCACAGATAGTTGTGAATCTTCCACCTCCTGTTCGTCAGTGCTCAGTTCAATCGGTCTATTGATATCACACAGGATTGTTTTGCTCTTCAGATCCCACTTCCAGGGTACGATATTGGCAACTTCAAGAGCCATGGCCAGTTTACTATTGGTAGCGCTCAGCTTTTGCTGTGCTTTGTGCAGTTCTGTGCTGTTCAGGCAGAAGATATCAATCATATTTCCCTGATGGGTTCCTTTCAATACCACATCGTAAAAAGTATCGATGGCTTTAAAGTAGTAAGGGAATGTAATGGCTCTTTTCTCGGTCAACGCCATCTTTGTGAAGTGCAAGAATTCGGGCATGGATTCCGGGAATATTTCACTCCCTTTTCTGCCTATGACTTCTTCCTTACGATAGAAATGTTTCTCAAATTCTGAATTTACATTCCGGTAAATTAATTCAATGGGATTGCCGTTCTTATCGGTCACCAGTTCTTCCTGCATATAAAGTAAAGGCATATTGTTCACCAGCATCTTGTAGGTAGCCATTGCATCTATCTCGTTCTGTTGTGCTTTCTTTAATGCATTCAGATTGTGAATACGATATAGGAAGAACAGTGTAATAAGCAAAATAGAGAAGAGAGTTCCCAAGATGAAATACCGGTAATGCTCCCAAAATGTAAGCGGTTTATTCAGAAAACGGGTATTGGCAGGACATGCGGAAAGAGAAATCCCGTTACGCGCCAGTATTTCATAATTAATAATGGGTGCCCCATCTGTGGGAATATAGCAAGGAATCTGACGTGCCTGTTTGTCTTTTAATACATCCGAAATAGTTTGAATCAATGCCGCATCATACCGATCCTGATTGTAAGTATATCCACCCAACATACCTTCTTTTCCACTGGTTATATTTACCATACTAAGAGAAAAGATAGGGACGGAGGTAGCAGCTATAAGCTTGTGAGAATTAGTGGCTAACATGCTGTTACCGGCAAATGTGTATTTGTAGAACCATGAAGCGAACAGAACTCCCGTCGTTTTAGTGTCTACGAAATACAGGGAGTCCAACAACTGATTGGTTGTCATATTTTCAGCAGACCAAAATCGATACTTGATTTCCGGATATTTCGTATTCAGTTCTTGCTGGATAAGCGCAGAATTGTCTTGATTGACTTTACGCCCGTCACCTATAAATATAAACTCTTTCATGCCGGGAATCATCTGTTTCATTAGGCGAATATTTTCCGGAATATACAAATCGGCATACAGATAAACTAAATTGTAGGGATCAACCAAATAAGAGAGAGGAGTTCGTTCTTCCGGTATGGAAGGCCGCCTGTGGATATAAGCTTCATAAGAATCCAAATAATCTTCCTGTGCACAAAGTACAATGGGAATATCTCCCCAAGCTTTTCTATATTCATCCCGCAACAACAATGCCGAATTTCCCAGTAATAACAGCATGCGCGGAGAAAGATCTTTGTATTTATCGAATATATTGCGTTTGGATTCTTCCAGAATGGAATCATTTTCAACCAGCAGCATATTCAGATGCTCTATGTAGAGAGTAATTTCAGGGTCTTTTTGAACGAATTCCGTAACGTTGGAAATGAGCCGACTACTCCAAGGGGATGATTCCGTATATGAGTTTATACAAAGGATATAACTTTTACCATCTATCGTATCTTTTTGTGCAAAAGCCGAACTCACAAACAAGAGATAGAAAAGCAGAAATAGGAAATATTTTTTCATCTGTACCAGAAGAATTTTATGTTATGCGAAATATTTGCTTGTTTCATTTTGCAATGCAAAAGTAGCAAAAAAAGAAGAAATACAACTTATATAAATAGAAAAGAGAACCTTTTTTTCTATAAAAGGTTCTCCATCATCAAATTCAGAAGTATCTATAATTACTTTCGCATTTTCTCCCTGCAATAGGACCGGTGCCCGTAAATCACAATTACCACGAAGCAAATGAACGGAAGGATGAACGACAGATTCACGGCAGGCATGCCCAGCAATGTACCACAATCTATGATGCTTGCCTGGAGCGGCGGCAATACTGAACCTCCCAGAATCGCCATGATCAATCCCGCAGCACCAAACTTGGCATCATCGCCCAGTCCCAACAAAGCAATGCCGTAAATAGTAGGGAACATCAGCGACATACAAGCAGATACTCCCACCAGACAATACATCCCCCAGATATTCTGGAAACCGATCACTCCCGCTGTAAAGCAGCAAGCTGCAATAGCCAGCACTTTCAGCAACAGTCCCGGGCTAAGATACCGCAGAACAAACGTGCAAATAAAACGACTGGCACAGAAGATAATCATAGCAATGATATTGTACTGTTGCGAAAGAACTTCCGCCGCCTTCTCTTCCATCCCTTCAGACATGAACAAGCGTGTGCCGTACTGAATGACAAATGTCCAGCACATGATCTGCGCTCCTACATAGAAAAACTGTGCGATCACTCCTTCGCGGTAATGGTGTATACCGAATATCCGCTTCAATGTAGGCAGGAAGTTGATGTTATGAGACTGGTCGCCATTCTTCGGCATCTTCACCATGCGGATCACAATCAGCATAGCCAAAATGACAAGCCCGATAATCAGATAAGGCGCAATCAGTACCATCAGGTCTGAATCACGTACCGCAGCAAATTCTGTATCCGAAAGCTGGCTACGCTCCATCGTATCCATCGGGTTCAGACGGTTCTGGATAAAGTTCATCGCCACATACATACCCAACAACGAGCCCATCGGATTGAAAGACTGTGCAAGGTTCAAGCGACGAGTGGATGTAGCTTCATCACCCATAGAAAGGATATAGGGATTACAACTGGTTTCCAGAAACGAAAGTCCGCATGTCAGGATAAAGTAGGCTATAAGAAAAGGATAGTAATTACCTGTCAGCATAGCGGGATAGAACAGGAATGCACCGATAGCATACAGTCCCAGTCCCAGCAGTACCCCTGCTTTATATGAAAAGCGACGGATAAAAATAGCTGCGGGGAATGCCATGGCAAAATATCCGCCATAGAAAGCCACCTGCACCAGCGCCCCGTCGGTAACACTCATACGGAAAATCTTGGAAAAGGCTTTCACCATCGGATTCGTGATATCATTGGCAAAGCCCCACAAAGCAAAGCAACTGGTGATAAGGATGAACGGAATGAGGTAGCTTACTCCGTCTTTACTGATAATGCTGTTTTTATTAGTATTATTCTTCATGGTAGTTATTTCTTTGGCTGGAATTAGTCATAAAGGTGGAAAATACGCTCCATTGGTTGCCATTTTTCGGCGGCTGTGGAACCGGGTTTTACAAGCTGGAAGATGGCCATATAGTCTTCCCATTCCTGTTGTCGGGGCAAGGTAGCGAGGCGCTCCATAGCTGCATTCCAGTCAAACCCTACAGGCACTTCGACTATCATGAACAGGCGGGTATCTAATAGATATATTTCCATTTCCAGAATGCCGACTTCCCGAATACCAGCAAGTATTTCGGGCCAAATAGCCCCTCGACTGTGCCGGCGGCGATATTCAGCTATCAACTGCGGATCGTCACGAAGTTCCAGAGTCCGGCAGATACGCTCCACCGGCTGATGATGCTCTTTGGCAGGATAACGTTTGATTGATGTGTCCATAGTAAATCAATATTGAAACGCAAATAAACACAGATTTTAGCAGACTAAAAAGTGATACGGTAATTATCTACGCAAAGCAGTGTATCCGCGTTCCGGCTAAGTTATTAAATAAATTCTTTGATATCTTCACGGCTGCCGATCTCTCCTTTGGTAATGGCCTGCACCAGGATACTACCGATAGCGGTTGCCTCTACGGGTCCGGCATAGACGGGAATACCCAAAACCTCGGCTGTCAGGCGGTTCAGCAGTGAATTACGGCATCCGCCACCGATGATATTGAGTTGTTCTATCGGGGCGGGAAGCAGACGGTTCAGTTGGTCTATCCCTTGCTTATAGCGCAGGGCGAGTGATTGGAGCACACAACGTACTACCTCACCGTAAGTTTCCGGTATAGGCTGTCCGTGCGCTTCACAATACTCCGCAATGGCATCTTCCATATCCACAGGGTTCTGGAATATCTTATCATCTACGTCAATGACGGATGGAATATCCGCAGATTCGGCGGCAGAAAGCAAGAAATCGTATCCACATCGTTCTCCTCTTTCTTTCCATTGCGCTATAAGGCGTTGCAAGATCCAAAGCCCGGTGATATTCTGAAGAAAACGAATCTTACCGCCTACCCCGCCCTCATTGGTGAAGCCTGCCCGGCAAGCTTCTTCTGTGAGGATAGGTTCATCCAGTTCAACCCCCAGCAGAGACCACGTACCGGAGCTAAGGAAAGCACAACGAGATTTATCCACCTGTGTCGAAGGAATCGCATAAACAGCACTTGCCGTATCGTGCGAACCGACGGCTATGACATCTACTTCATCCGTCAAGCCAATTTCTTCGGCAATCTCCCGTTTCAGTTTGCCACGTACCGTACCAGGCATCACAATGTCTCCGAAAAGATGTGCAGGTACTCCCAAACGCTGGATGAGCGGCTGATTCCAAGTCCGGCTACGCGCCTCAAGCAGTTCGGAGGTGGATGCAATACAATATTCATTATTTGCCACCCCTGTGAGGAAGTAACTGAAAAGATCGGGCATAAACAGAAGACGGTCGGCCACTTCCAATTGCGTATCACCGCTTTTCTTCATGCTATAAAGCTGGAAAAGTGTATTGATAGACATCACTTGTATACCGGCTTCCGAATAATGCCGAACAAGGTTGTCACCGAAAAATTCCTCCGGCAAACCATCCGTTCGGGGATCGCGATAACACACTGGATTTCCCAGCAAGTTACCGTTACGGTCTATCAATCCAAAGTCCACACCCCAGGTATCAATGCCAATGCTCCTGATACGATATCCCTTGCGCACCGCTTGCCGGAGTCCGTTCTTCATCTCATCAAACAGAGCTAGGAAATCCCAGTACACATGGTTTCCCATCCGCACCTGGCGGTTCGGAAAGCGGTACACCTCTTCCAGTTTCAACGTACCCTGGCAGATGGAACCGGCCATCACGCGACCGCTTCCACCTCCAAAATCTACTGCCAGATAGGTATTCATCATTTAGTCTTCTTTCCTAAAATGTATGTCTCAAGATCATCGATCTCTTCAGGAGTAAGTACGGTGTAGTCTCCTCCGGACTGGATAATGATGCGGCATGCCATTTCAAAGAACATAGCGCGTTCAAAAGCCTGGTCGAAGTCCTTGCCACACACCACCTGCCCATGTTTCAGCAAGAGGACGGAATTATGATCTTTCAGAGCATCAATCACTCCCTGTGCCAATTCTTTCGATCCCGGACGATAATAAGGAACTACCGGAATCTCACTTCCCACATGACAGGGGATCTCCGCTGTTACGTTGAAGTTCGCAGGATGATTCTTCATACACGCCACAGCCGTGGCATAGTGTGACTGGAAATGCAGGACTACATTCACATCCGGACGCTCACGAAGTACTCCCAGATGGAAACCGCTTTCCATAGAGGGTTTCACTCCATTCAATACTTCTCCTGTGGAAAGGCGGCAGACAGCTACTTTTTCTTTAGGTAGAGAAGGTACCCATGAACCTGTTCCGGAAAGCAGGACTTCGTCACCAATGCGCCAGGAGATATTACCGCTACTGCATATTGTCAATCCGGCATCTCCTACCCGATGCGCCTGGGCTATGAATTGTTCTATGTGTTCGTTTGTTATCATGTCTATTTCTATTTGTTATTTATAGATAGGTCCGTACGTTGTGCAAGCTCTATAATCAGCTCCTTCTTTATCCATGCCGAATGCATTCCAGGCAGCGGGACGGAATATCTTCTTCTCATCCACATTGTGCATACAAACAGGAATACGAAGCATGGAAGCCAACGTAATCAAATCCTGACCGATATGTCCGTAACTGATAGCACCATGATTAGCTCCCCAGTTATTCATTACCGAATACACATCTTCAAATGCCGGTTTATCGCAAAGACGGGGTACAAACCAGGTAGTAGGCCACGTACGGTCCGTACGTTCATCCAGTAGTTTGTGAACTTCCGGATCAATCTCTACCGTCCATCCTTCTGCAATCTGGAGCACGGGACCGAGGCCTTTCACAAGATTCAGACGGCTCATCGTCACAGGCATGCCGCCTTTAGACAGGAAGTTAGAAGAGAAACCACCGCCACGGAAATAATCACGGTTAGCGGGATACCAGGTGGTAGCTTCAAGACATTTCTCCATCTCGGTCTCGGAGATTTCCCAATGAGGTTTCATGGCAGGTTCACCCTGTGCATTCGTTTGCTGGCCTGTACCGTCCAGAGTGGTAGCACCAGAGTTAATCAAATGGATAATACCGTTAGCAGCCAAACCTGTCAATTCTTTACCCGTAACGCGTTTCACTGCTTCAGGACTCCAATATGTACGTACATCAGAGAATATCTGTGCACGGTTTGTCAGCAAATGACCGAAGAGCATAGCTACGCCGTTGCAAGCATCGTTTTCAGTAGCTACTACGTATGCTTCACGGATACCGTTCCAGTCAAAAGAAGTATTCAGCAGAGCTTCGGAGTAGTCACCATTCGGATAAAAATCGGTCCACTGGCGTTGTCCCTGGAAACCGGCGGCAATGGCATTGTGTCCAAGTGCTTCTTCCTTGAATCCCATTTCACGAAGTTTCGGATTGCCTTGCATAAGGTCGCGCATAATGATAGTCATCTTCACAATGAATTCCCAATCTTCGTCTTTTTGCTCACGAGTCTTGGTCTTTGCGGGGATATTGAAATCCTTGCCCTCATTTTTCTTGCAATACTTTTCTGTCCATGCCATGGCTTTAGCGAACTCTTCCTTATCATAGATACCTTCAGTCATACGACGGATAATTTCAGTCAGGTCTACAGATTCGCAACGGATACCCAGATATTCCTGGAAGAAATCCGGGTTTACAATAGAACCGGCAATACCCATGGATACGCTACCCATCGACAAATAAGATTTTCCGCGCATGGTTGCTACTGCCTGTGCGGCACGTGCAAAACGAAGCAGTTTTTCTGCAACGTCGGCAGGAATGGAATTGTCATCCAGATCCTGCACATCACGTCCGTAAATGCCAAAAGCAGGTAATCCTTTTTGTGCGTGTCCCGCCAGTACAGCTGCCAGATATACAGCTCCCGGACGTTCCGTGCCGTTAAATCCCCAAACAGCTTTCGGATAATACGGATTCATATCCATAGTCTCGGCACCGTAGCACCAGCAAGAGGTCACTGTGATAGTAGAACCCACGCCTTCGCGTTCAAACTTCTCAGCACAAGCCGCACTTTCGGCTACGCGACCGATGGTACTGTCTGAAATCACACACTCCACCGGACTTCCGTCACCGTTCTTCAAGTTGCTGGTGATCAACTCGGCTACTGCTTTAGCCAGATTCATTGTTTTTTCTTCAAGGCTTTCACGTACGCCACCCTGGCGACCGTCGATAGTGGGACGAATCCCGATTTTCGGATACTTTTTCATGCTATCATTTATTTGGTTAATAAAACATCATCTATGCTGAACTGTGCTGAAATAAGTTTGTAAAAAAAGGCTATAAAGAGCCTCTTAAATTTACTTCCGTCGGCAGACAAACCTGTATGGGCTTGCCACTCAATATGAAATCTGCCGTCAGGATTCCCATCTTTTGCCAATCAACACTCATTACTGTTATTCCCTTATCAATCACTTCATAAGCCGGCGTATCATTATAGGCTATCAAGCCGAAATCAACGCCACACGTCAAACCTGCCGCACGGCTCTTCTTCACAATCTCTACCACATCCACTTGGCGGATGGCAATATAGGCTTCACCGGAATGCACTTCCCTGTCGTCCAATGTCTCTATTACCTCACATTCCAATTGATGATCTGCACAATATTTCCTGAAATAATCGCACGTCTCCTTGGGATGCTTACTTTCCCGTGCCAGAAACAGGATAAGCTTGCGATAGTTCTGCAACCTATCTGCCAATTGAGTCATAGCAGCGTAAAAGGCCTCACCGAAGTCCTGACAGATGTATGAATACTCCCGCTTATCAAACTGCCCGAAATCAAGCAGCAACAGGCGGGAAGAGTCTATCTTATAGAGATAAGGAGAAATTTTTTCGTTATCGAAGTTCATTACCACGTACTTATTATAACGGCCAATGGAATCGCGAAGAATAGCATTGAACAATGCTTCGTTATACTGATGAAACCACAGGTCCACCTTATAGCGCGTGGAAAGGCGACGGATGATACTGTTATACAGAGTATCTTTAAAAGGTGAATATTCATCGAGCAGCAGCAGGATATTTTTCTGACGATTCACCACATAGTAACCTTTACCAGGAGTAGAGTCGATAATTCCCCGCTCTTTCAGATCAATAAAAGCTTTAAAAACCGTATCGCGGGAAACTTTATAATCGTGGCTCAGCTGATTGATGGAAGGCAGGGCGGTATCCATCTTGTAACGTCCCATGGAAATGTCCAGGCTGATCAAATCGGCCAGTTGTTTCACCTTCGTCGTTTGTTGCCCGAAAATTGTTTTCATATTGCGTATACAGGTTTAATCAAAGTAAGAATGACGCAGCCAACTGTGCTGAACTGTACTGGTACAAAGAAAGATTATTTATTCTGAATCAGCAAGAAATAGGAATATGTTTTGCAGCATATAAAAACAAAAGCCCCGTCACATCTTCGCAATGTAACGGGGCGCTATCACTTTGTTATACAGAGATTATTTATACTCCGCCCACGATTTAATTGCCAGATCATCCAGCGTCATCGTACAGAAAGCATTGATGAAAGCACTTGCCAGGCGGGCATTTGTAATCAGTGGAACATTCAGGTCGATAGCGGCACGACGAATCTTATATCCGTTGCTCAACTCACCTGCAGTAAGGTTCTTCGGAATATTCACCACCATGTCGATCTCCTTTTTGTGCAGCATATCCAACGCTTGCGGCTGTTGGTTGGTCTCACTGGGCCAATACACCTGCGTATTCTCCACCCCGTTTTCCGTAAGGAACTTACTGGTACCTCCCGTTGCAAAGAGCTTATACCCTTTTTGCTGAAGCAGACGGGCAGCGGAAAGCATTTCCACCTTCTGTTTCGGTGTACCGGTAGAAAGCAGGATATTCTTCTTCGGTATGCGGTAGCCTACAGAAAGCATAGCCTTCAGCACAGCACAAGATGTATCACTTCCGATACAACCGACCTCACCTGTAGATGCCATATCCACCCCCAACACCGGGTCGGCCTTTTGTAAACGATTGAAAGAGAACTGGCTTGCCTTAATGCCTACATAATCCAACTCAAAGAGATTCTTATTCGGCTTTTCTACCGGAAGCCCCAACATCACCTTCGTAGCCAATTCGATAAGATTTATCTTCAGCACCTTGCTGACGAACGGGAAACTACGGGATGCACGCAGGTTACATTCAATCACCTTAATGTCATTCTCACGAGCCAGATACTGGATATTGAACGGACCGGAAATATTCAGTTCGCGTGCAATCTCACGACTGATACGCTTAATGCGGCGTACCGTCTCCACATAAAGCTTCTGAGGCGGAAATTGAATCGTAGCATCGCCCGAATGTACCCCGGCAAACTCAATATGTTCAGAGATAGCGTATGCCACAATTTCTCCGTTCTGTGCCACCGCATCCATCTCCACCTCCTTGGCATGTTCGATGAACTGACTGACAACCACCGGATGCTTCTTCGATACATTGGCCGCAAGTTGCAGGAAGCGTTCCAGTTCTTCCTGATTGGAACAAACGTTCATAGCAGCACCTGAAAGCACGTATGACGGACGCACAAGTACCGGGAAACCCACTTCTTCCACAAACTCGTTGATGTCGTCCATGCTCGTAAGTTCGCGCCAGCGAGGCTGGTCTACTCCGATACGGTCCAGCATGGCAGAGAACTTCTCACGGTCTTCGGCATTGTCAATGCTTTTGGCGGAAGTACCGAGTATAGGCACCTTCTGCGCATCCAGACGCAGGGCAAGGTTATTCGGTATCTGACCACCGGTAGAAATAATCACCCCGTGAGGATTTTCCAGTTCAAGGATATCCATTACCCGTTCGAAGGTAAGTTCATCGAAGTAGAGGCGGTCGCACATATCGTAGTCCGTAGATACGGTTTCGGGATTATAGTTGATCATAACGCTGCGATACCCCTCTTTACGGATGGTATTCAGTGCCTGCACACCGCACCAGTCAAACTCTACGGAAGACCCGATACGATACGCACCGGAACCGAGTACAACGATGGATTTACGGTCACCGAGGTAATGAACATCATTAGCAATGCCACTGTACGTCAGATACAGATAATTAGTCTGTGCAGGATATTCGGCAGCAAGAGTGTCTATTTGCTTCACTACAGGAACTATGCCGACACTCTTGCGATGATTGCGTACATAGAGGATACCGTCTTCCATGTCCCCTTCATAACCGATGGCACGGGCTACCTGGAAATCGGAGAACCCTTGTACCTTGGCTTTTTTCAGCAATTCAAAAGGCAGATCGGCTATCTGTTTGTGGTTCTTGCTCCACTGTTCCAACTCTTTGCTGGTGTTCATGATGTTCATCAGCTTCTCCAGGAACCACTTATCGATCTTCGTCAGTTCGTGCACCTGATCAACGGTATATCCGGCACGGAAAGCTTTGGATATGACAAAGATACGCTTATCCGTCGGTTCACGGAGCGCCTTGTCTATATCAGAGATAACAAGTTCCTTATTTTCCACGAAACCATGCATCCCCTGTCCTATCATACGCAGACCTTTCTGAATGGCTTCTTCAAAAGTACGGCCGATAGCCATCACCTCACCTACTGACTTCATGCTGGAACCCAGTTCCTTGTCTACACCATGGAACTTACCCAAGTCCCAACGGGGTATTTTGCAGACCACATAATCCAATGCAGGTTCAAAGAAAGCACTTGTGGTTTTTGTCACAGAGTTCTTCAAGTCGAACAATCCGTATCCAAGGCCGAGTTTTGCAGCAACGAAAGCAAGCGGATAACCCGTAGCTTTGGAAGCCAGAGCAGAAGAACGGCTCAACCGGGCATTTACCTCAATCACTCTATAATCCTCACTTTCAGGATCGTATGCATACTGCACATTACATTCTCCTACAATACCGATGTGGCGAATGATACGGATAGCAAGTTCGCGCAGCTTATGATAATCGGAGTTACTGAGCGTCTGAGACGGAGCGATAACGATGGACTCTCCCGTATGGATGCCCAACGGGTCGAAGTTCTCCATGTTACAGACGGTGATACAGTTGTCAAAACGGTCGCGCACCACCTCATACTCCACTTCTTTCCATCCACGCAAGGATTTTTCCACAAGCACCTGCGGGGAGAAGGAGAAAGCTTTCTCAACCAGCACATTCAGTTCTTCTTCATTGTCACAGAAGCCGGAACCCAGTCCACCAAGCGCGTATGCAGCGCGGACAATCACCGGATAACCCAATTCGGCAGCAGCACGACGGGCATCAATGGCATTTTCTACGGCTTCGCTCTTAATAGTCTTTACATTGATTTCATTCAGCTTATGCACGAAAATCTCACGGTCTTCCGTATCTATAATAGCTTGTACGGGGGTACCGAGAACTTTTACACCATATTTCTCAAAAACTCCGTCTTTGTAGAGGGCAACACCGCAGTTCAGTGCCGTTTGTCCACCAAAGGCAAGCATAACGCCATCCGGACGTTCTTTTTCGATGACTTTCTCTACAAAATAAGGAGTGACAGGCAGGAAGTAAATCTGATCGGCAACGCCTTCCGAAGTCTGCACGGTAGCGATGTTCGGGTTGATAAGAACGGTGTAGATACCTTCTTCTTTCAAGGCTTTGAGTGCCTGACTGCCGGAGTAGTCGAACTCACCTGCCTCACCGATTTTCAGTGCACCGGAACCGAGTAGCAGGACTTTCTTTATATTGTTTTCTTTCATTTGTTGTACGTTTATAAGTGATTACAGCAGTTTCACGAACTCATCAAACAAAAACTCCGTATCCGTCGGTCCACTGGCAGCTTCCGGATGGAATTGTGCAGAGAACCAGGGATTCCGTTTATGTCTGATCCCCTCATTAGACCCGTCATTCATATTGATGAACAGCGGTTCCCAATCTTCCGTCAGCGTAGTGTTGTCCACTGCATAACCATGATTCTGCGAAGTAATGAAGCAACGCTCCGTGCCCACCATACGCACCGGCTGGTTGTGACTGCGATGACCATATTTCAGCTTGTATATCTTTGCTCCTCCTGCCTTGCTCAGCAACTGATTTCCCATGCAGATACCGAAGATAGGCAGTTTTTCATTCTTCATTGCCCGGCGGATATTCTGCACCGCAGCATCACAGGTATCCGGATCACCCGGGCCGTTACTGATGAAAAGTCCGTCGAACTCCAGTTCATTATAATCATAATCCCAAGGTACGCGGATGACTTCCACATCACGCTTCAGCAAACAGCGAAGGATATTGCTCTTCACTCCACAATCCACAAGCACCACTTTTTTCAATGAAGAATGAGGAATGAAGAATGAAGAATTAGCTGCGCTGCGGGTAGCGTTGCCATCGGGGAAGTAGTGAATTATCTCTTTGCAGCTTACTTTGTCTACATAGTTTACGCCCTCGTAAACAGCGGATAGTGCAGGCAATTCTTCATTCTTAATTCTTAATTCTTCATTAAATACGATACGCCCCATCATCACGCCATGTTCGCGGAGCACCTTTGTCAGCTCACGCGTATCGATACCTGTGATGCCCGGCACCTGTTCGCGCTTCAGCCAATCAGCAAGGCTTTCCACAGCGTTCCAATGGCTAAAGTCCTCACTATAATCACTTACAATGATGGCTTCCGCATGGATACGCTCGCTTTCCATAAAGGTAGCCAGCCCATTCGGTTCGACAGTGAAAGGCGGCACACCATAATTGCCCACCAACGGATAAGTGAGCGTCATCAACTGTCCGGCATACGAGGGGTCAGTCAAGCTCTCGGGATAGCCCGTCATAGCTGTGTTGAAAACCACCTCTCCCGCTACCGGCTTTTCGTAGCCAAACGACTTGCCGTGGAAGCGGCTCCCGTCGTCGAGGATAAGAGTTACATTTCTCATATTTGTTATAAAAGTTACAAGCTAATTACTGTCAGAATTGATATACTTGTTCTATATAGTCAATGAAAGCATTATTCAGCATCTTCACCCCGCCCGGCGTAGGATAATCACCGCTGAAATACCAGTCTCCCCGATGATTGGGACAAGCCTCATGCAGCCCCTCCAACGGTTGGTATACGATTTCCACCTTCGCCTTTGTTCCGGCAGGTGTCAGCAGTTCCACCATCTTGGCGGAGATTTCCTCGTCAGTGAAAGGTGCATAGATATCCTTCACATAGTTCACCATTTGCTCCTTCGGCAGCCCCATCTGGTCTTTCGATTTGCGGTAGGCAGCGGCAATCACATCTTTCATATCCCGGTCTTTCAGTAATTCGATGGCAGCTTTGAAAGCGATGAATTCACTCATCTTTGCCATGTCGATGCCGTAATAATCGGGATAACGCACCTGCGGGGACGAAGAAACAATCACAATTTTCTTGGGGCTCAGGCGGTCGAGAATACCAATGATACTCTGTTTCAGAGTGGTTCCGCGTACAATGGAGTCGTCAATAATGACAAGATTGTCCACACCCGGCACCAGACTGCCATAGGTAATATCATACACGTGCGCAGCCAAGTCATTGCGGCTGTTTCCTTCTGCAATAAACGTGCGCAGTTTGATATCCTTGATGGCTACCTTCTCACTACGGATACGGCGGGAAAGTATCTGTTCCAGCTCTTCCAGATTGGGGCTATGTCCCAGGGAAGCGATCTGTTGCACTTTCTCTTCATTCAGATAATCATCCAGTCCCTGCAACATGCCGTAGAAAGCAACTTCCGCTGTATTCGGGATGAAGGAAAACACGGTATGGTCAAGGTCTTTATTAATGGCTTTCAAGATGTTAGGTATCAGTTTCTCACCCAATAGTTTACGTTCCCTGTAAATATCCACATCACTGCCTCGTGAGAAATAAATACGTTCGAAAGAACAGGGTTTCACCTCACGCACTTTATTGATCTGGGTGGTGCGCAGCTTGCCCGCCTTGTTGATCAGCAAGGCTTGTCCGGGCATCAATTCCTTAATACTGCCTGCCGGCACATTGAAAGCGGTCTGTATCACAGGACGCTCGCTGGCAAGCACTGCCACTTCATCATCCTGATACCAGAATGCGGGGCGGATACCCCACGGATCGCGCACGGCAAACGATTCACCGCTTCCCGTCAGTCCGCATATCACATAGCCTCCGTCCCACTCCTTGCTTGAAGTACGCAGCACGTTTGCCAGGTCTATATGATCTTCTATATAGTGAGTCACTCCCATACCTGTCAATCCTTCCGCTTCGGCAAGATTGAAAAGGCGCTCCACTTCACGGTCAAGACGGTGCCCCACTTGTTCCAGCATGATGTACGTATCGGCATACTTCCGCGGATGCTGGCCGATAGCAGTGATACGTGCAAAAATCTCATCCACGTTCGTCATGTTGAAATTGCCGCAAAGAGCGAGATTCTTAGCCCGCCAGTTGTTACGCCTCAGGAAAGGGTGCACGTATGAAATACCGCTCTTTCCGGTAGTGGAATAACGCAAGTGCCCCATGTAAGCCTCGCCCGCAAAAGGGAGGTATTTTTTAGCGTAATCCGCATCATGAAGCTGCTCTTTTGTCAGATCCTTAAAGTTGCCCTGCACCGTACCGAATATCTCGGTAATGGCGCCCGAACCGAGTGCACGCTCACGGAACATATACTCCTCACCGGGATTTGCTTCCAGCTTTACGCAAGCCAGACCGGCACCTTCTTGTCCGCGGTTGTGCTGCTTCTCCATCAGAAGATAGAGTTTGTTCAAACCGTACATCCATGTGCCGTACTTCTGTTCATAGTATTCCAGAGGTTTCAGCAGACGTATCATGGCAACGCCACATTCATGCTTCAGTTCTTCCATCAGTTCATTTACAATTTACAATGTACAAAGTACAATTTATCGTTTACTATTTATTTCATATTACCCTCTTTATTCCACTGTTACGCTCTTCGCCAGATTCCTCGGCTGATCCACATCCATCCCCTTGCATACTGCGATATGGTACGCCAATAACTGCAACGGTACCGTAGTAATCAACGGGTCAAGGCACTCAATTGTTTCCGGCAACTCGATACAAGTATCGGCAATCTTGCTGATAACCGTATCCCCTTTTGTCACCAGAGCGATCACTTTGCCCTTACGCGCCTTGATTTCCTGTATGTTGCTCAATACTTTCTCATAAAGCCCGTTCTGTGTAGCAATCACTACTACCGGCATTTCAGCATCTACCAATGCGATAGGCCCGTGCTTCATTTCAGCAGCCGGATAACCCTCGGCATGGATATAAGAGATTTCTTTCAGCTTCAACGCACCTTCCAGGGCTACGGGATACGAATATCCGCGTCCCAGATAAATAAAGTTATGCGCATACGTAAAAATCTTGGAAAGCTCTGCAATGCTGCCGTTCAGCTTCAGCACTTCTTTCATCTTATCAGGAATACGGTTCAACTCCTGCACGATGGCAAGGAATTGCCCCTCATCTATCGTATTCCTCTCTTTGGCAAGCGTCAGCGCCAACATGGTGAGCACTGTCACCTGTCCCGTAAACGCTTTGGTGGAAGCCACTCCGATTTCAGGGCCTACGTGGATATAAGAGCCCGTATGCGTAGCCCTCGGAATAGACGAACCAATCGCATTGCAGATGCCGTAGATAAATGCCCCACGGCTCCGCGCCAGTTCCACAGCTGCCAGTGTATCCGCCGTCTCGCCACTTTGCGAAATCGCAATCACCACATCCTTACTGTCTATCACCGGATCACGGTAACGGAATTCCGAAGCATACTCCACTTCCACCGGAATGCGGCAAAGACTTTCTATCAGATGTTTTCCGATAAGCGCCGCATGCCAGGAAGTACCGCACGCCACGATGATGAAACGTTTGGCTGCCAACAGGCGGTCTTTGTTATCAATCACTGCGGAAAGCACCACATTTGTACTTTCTACATTGATACGTCCGCGCATACAGTCATGAATACAATCGGGCTGCTCAAAAATCTCTTTCAGCATGAAGTGCGGATAACCACCCTTTTCCAACTGCCCCAGGTTCAGTGCCACCGTCTTCACTTCGTGCGGACATTCCACATTTTTCAGGTTCACCACCTTCAGTTTCTCTCCGCGGCGGATGACGGCGATCTCTTCATCTTCCAAATATACGACTTTATCTGTATATTCCACAATCGGCGTAGCATCCGAAGCCAGGAAAAACTCATCTTCACCGATACCTACCACCAACGGGCTACTCTTGCGGGCTGCTATAATCTCATCCGGATTGTCCTTATCCAGCACGGCAATAGCGTATGCACCGATTACTTCACGCAACGCTAATTGCACAGCAGTCAGCAGATCTGTATTTTTGGATTTTTGGATAAATTCTATCAGTTGCACCAGTACTTCGGTGTCCGTACTGCTTTTGAATGAATAGCCTTTGGCCTGAAGTTTTTCTTTGAGGACGGCGTAGTTTTCGATGATACCGTTGTGGATGAGAGCAAGATGTTCGGAAGAGGAATAATGAGGATGGGCGTTAGCGGAGCAAGGTTCCCCGTGCGTAGCCCAACGGGTATGGGCAATTCCGATGTTACCGGAAATATCTTTTTGAGTAACGAAAGTTTCCAGTTCCGAAACCTTACCTTTCGTTTTGTAAACGTTCAACTGTCGGTTATCACTGATTAATGCTACCCCTGCACTATCATATCCGCGATACTCTAATCGCTTCAATCCTTTGATAAGAATGGGGTAGGCCTTCTTTGGACCAATATAGCCTACTATTCCACACATACTAATTAATATTTGATTTTGCGCTGCAAAGATATAAAAACCCGAGAACATAAAGTTAATGTTTTGCCTATTTATTTATCAAAAGAATAGAAAAAAGATGTTTTCTTGTCAAAAAGTTAAAGAAAACAAACTTATGAAAGCAAAAGGAGTAATTTTATAATCTCAAAGCAAGCAGTAGAATTTTAGTATTATATTGAAAGGAGATAGCGGAAAAATCTTCCAATCCGGCAAAGAGTGTCGTTTTTCAACGTTGCCAAATTGCCAAAAAGCCAAATAGCCAAAGCCAAAGGAAATGACTAATAAGATAAAGAGAACCCGTTGGCGGAATTAATTCATAACAAACATCGGTTGAAAGTGAAATTCACCCCATCCGCTGTTGAGCTAAATAAATTAGCTCATTAGAAGAAAAAAAGGAATCAAATGATAATTTAGCGTAGCCTAAGCCTTTCAGCCTTGAGTTGCGCAATAATCATCTGTTTGATTCATAACCCTACAAAAAGGAATAAAAGAGTGATAAGGTGGTAATGTGATAAAGTGGCTGCGCTATATATCACAGAATGTTATCCCACTACCACCTTATCACCTTATCACATTTTATTCATATCCCAGCAGAAAGAAGTTAATTCCACCAACGGGTAAAGAGACTAAATCCATGTTAAACCCATATCAACACTGTATCAAGTCCGTACCATCTCCGTATCTATAGGAACGAACTTGGTACGGACTTGGTATGGACTTGACACGGAGTTGGTACGGACTTGGTTATATCCGGACAAGGACGAAACGAAAAAAATGTCATGCACTTCCTCTTTGGCTATTTGGCATTATGGCAATATGACAATTTCTCGAACGAGAGAAAGGTATACTTGCAATATAAAACATAAAGTACATATTTTATTTCAATCTAAAACACAAAAGCACGTATTTTATTTCAATCTAAAACACAGTTCCAATAAACAGATATTTTGCAAGTCACAAAAACAAGCATTATAATACCAATTTGAAATTAAATTAATACTTTTGCCAAACATTTTGATAGCAATAATGGGTATTACTACAGAATAAAGTAAACTTAAAAAGATGAAAGAAGAACTTTTTAACAACGAAACAAAGAGAAAAGCCGGACAACAGGGAAAGGAAGAAAGCCAACATCCTGTATATCAACGACAGCCCAGGCAGTTGGGCTTGTATGATGCAGAGAACGAGCATGACGCTTGTGGTGTCGGTATGTTAGTGAACATACATGGAGGCAAGTCACACGAACTGGTAGAGTCTGCATTGAAGGTGTTGGAGAACATGCGTCACCGGGGTGCCGAAGGTGCGGATAACAAAACCGGAGACGGTGCCGGCATCCTGCTGCAAATCCCGCATGAGTTTATTCTTTTGCAGGGTATTCCTGTCCCCGAGAAAGGGAAATACGGTACAGGTCTTCTCTTTCTGCCGAAAGACGAGAAAGACCAAGGTGCTATCTTAAGTATTATCATCGAAGAGATTGAAAAAGAAGGATTGACATTGATGCACCTGCGCAATGTGCCCACTTGTCCAGAAATTCTGGGAGAATCGGCACTTGCCAACGAACCGGATATCAAACAGATTTTCATCACCGGATTTACGGAAAGCGAGACAGCCGACCGTAAACTCTATCTCATAAGAAAAAGAATAGAAAACAAAGTACGCAAATCGGATATTGCCACGCGCGAGGATTTCTACGTTGTCTCCCTATCCACGAAGAACATCATCTATAAAGGTATGCTCTCTTCACTGCAACTGCGAGGCTACTTCCCCGATCTGACAAACCCCTACTTCACCAGCGGCATAGCACTGGTGCACTCCCGCTTCAGCACTAACACCTTCCCTACCTGGGGACTGGCACAACCGTTCCGCCTCTTGGCGCACAACGGCGAAATCAATACCATCCGCGGTAACCGGGGTTGGATGGAAGCCCGCGAAAGTGTGCTCTCCTCTCCCGTCCTGGGCGACATCAGAGAGATACGCCCTATCATCCAGCCGGGAATGAGCGACAGTGCCTCACTGGACAATGTATTGGAATTCCTCGTTATGTCAGGCCTCAGCCTGCCGCACGCCATGGCCATGCTGGTGCCGGAATCTTTCAATGAAAAGAACCCCATCAGCGAAGACCTGAAAGCATTCTATGAATACCATTCCATCCTGATGGAACCATGGGATGGCCCTGCTGCCTTGCTGTTCAGCGACGGGCGTTTTGCAGGCGGTATGCTCGACCGTAACGGACTGCGTCCTGCACGTTATTTAATTACGCACAACGACATGATGGTAGTTGCCAGCGAAGTGGGCGTGATGGATTTCGAACCGGGAGACATCAAAGAGAAAGGACGCCTGCAACCGGGTAAGATACTACTGGTAGATACCGAAAAAGGCGAAATCTACTACGACGGGGAATTGAAAAAACAGTTGGCCGAAGCCAAGCCTTACCGTAGTTGGCTGGCAACAAACCGCATCGAACTGGATGAGCTGAAAAGCGGCCGTAAGGTAGCGCACACTGTGCCCGATTACGAGAGGATGCTGCGCACCTTCGGCTATTCCAAGGAAGATGTGGAGCGGCTCATCGTTCCGATGTGTACCACAGGTGCCGAGCCTATCAACTCAATGGGGAATGATACGCCGCTTGCCGTGCTTTCGGATAAGCCGCAACTGCTGTACAACTACTTCCGCCAGCAGTTTGCACAAGTCACCAATCCGCCTATCGACCCTATACGCGAGGAACTGGTAATGTCACTGACGGAATATATCGGCGCCGTGGGCATGAACATCCTGACACCCAGCGAAAGCCATTGCAAGATGGTGCGCCTCAACCATCCCATCCTGAGCAATGCACAACTGGATATTCTTTGCAACATCCGCTACAAAGGTTTCAAAACGGTGAAACTACCCTTGCTGTTTGAAGTGGCAAAGGGGCGTGCCGGATTGCAGGAAGCACTCACAGCACTTTGCAAGCAAGCGGAAGAGTCCGTCAGCGAAGGAGTGAACTACATTGTACTAAGCGACCGTGATGTGGATGCCACTCATGCGGCTATCCCCTCCCTGCTGGCAGTAAGCGCAGTGCACCACCACCTGATTTCGGTAGGAAAACGCGTACAGACGGCATTGGTAGTGGAAAGCGGCGAAATACGCGAGGTGATGCACGCAGCCCTATTACTGGGATTTGGCGCCAGCGCCCTGAACCCTTACATGGCATTCGCCGTGATCGACAAGCTGGTGGCGAAGGAAGAAATCCAGTTGGATTATGCCACTGCCGAAAAGAAATATATCAAAGCCATCTGCAAGGGACTGTTCAAGATTATGAGTAAAATGGGTATCAGTACCATCCGCTCGTATCGGGGAGCGAAAATATTCGAAGCCGTAGGTTTGAGTGAAGAGCTCAGCAATGCTTATTTCGGCGGGTTGAGATCCACTATAGGCGGTATCCGGCTGGATGAAGTGGCACACGATGCAATAGCATTCCACGATGCAGGCTTTGCCGCACAGGTAGACGGATTACTCCCCAACAACGGTTTGTATGCTTTCCGTAAAGACGGAGAAAAACATGCCTGGAATCCGGAAACCATTTCTACCTTGCAACTCGCCACACGCTTGGGCAGCTATAAGAAATTCAAAGAATTCACCAGTCTGGTAGATGGAAAAGAAGCGCCTATCTTCCTGCGCGACTTCCTGGATTTCCGCCGTGCCCCCATTTCTATAGATAAGGTTGAACCGGTAGAAAGCATCATGCACCGCTTTGTGACGGGTGCCATGAGTTATGGATCTATCAGCAAAGAAGCGCATGAGGCAATGGCCATTGCCATGAACCGGATTCACGGACGCAGCAACACAGGTGAGGGAGGCGAAGACAGCGCACGCTTTACGCCCCGCGAAGACGGAACCAGTCTGCGTAGTGCCATCAAGCAGGTGGCTTCGGGACGTTTCGGCGTAACAACGGAGTATCTGGTGAACGCCGATGAAATACAAATCAAAGTGGCACAAGGGGCCAAACCGGGTGAAGGCGGTCAGTTGCCGGGCTTTAAAGTAGATCAGGTGATTGCTAAAACACGTCACTCCATTCCCGGCATTTCATTGATTTCTCCCCCGCCCCATCACGACATTTATTCTATTGAGGACTTGGCACAGTTAATCTTCGACCTGAAGAATGTAAATCCCCGTGCCAAGATCAGTGTGAAACTGGTAGCTGAAAGCGGCGTAGGAACCATTGCAGCCGGAGTGGCCAAAGCAAAAGCCGACCTTATTGTCATCTCCGGTGCGGAAGGAGGCACGGGGGCTTCTCCTGCCTCCAGTATCCGCTATGCCGGTATCTCTCCTGAACTGGGACTGAGTGAAACGCAACAGACCCTTGTACTGAACGGTCTGCGCGGGCAAGTGATGCTGCAAGTGGACGGACAACTGAAAACCGGTCGTGACATCGTACTGATGGCGATGCTGGGTGCCGAAGAGTTCGGTTTTGCAACCAGCGCTTTGATTGTACTGGGCTGCGTCATGATGCGTAAATGCCACCAGAATACCTGCCCTGTAGGTGTGGCGACGCAAAATGAGGAACTTCGCCGACGCTTCCACGGACGTAGCGAATACCTGGTGAACTTCTTCACTTTCCTGGCACAGGAAGTGCGGGAGTATCTCGCCGAAATCGGTGTGGAACGTATGGATGACATCATCGGACGCACGGATCTTATTATCCGCAAGTCAGAAAACGAATCCCCTAAGCAATCCCTGATTACTTTCGACCAAATACTGGCACGCGTTGATAATGGTGCAGCCATCCGTCACACCATCGACCAGCAACATGGCATCGACCACGTAAAAGACGTTGAGATGCTGCATGCCGCTACTGAAGCTCTGGAAAACCAGAAAGAAATCTCACTGGAATATACGATTGCCAATACAGATCGTGCTTGCGGAGCCATGCTTTCGGGCACCATTGCCGCGAAGTACGGTGAAGCGGGACTGCCGGAACATACGTTGAACGTAAAGTTCAAAGGTTCTGCAGGACAAAGTTTCGGTGCATTCCTTGTACCGGGTGTCAACTTCAAACTGGAAGGTGAAGCGAACGATTACCTCGGCAAAGGCCTTTCGGGCGGACGGATTGCTGTGTTGCCTCCGGTACGCTCTAACTTCCAGGCCGAGAAGAATACGATTGCAGGAAATACCTTGCTCTATGGCGCAACCAGTGGTGAAGTTTACATCAATGGGCGCGTAGGCGAGCGTTTCGCTGTCCGTAATTCCGGTGCCATTGCCGTTGTAGAGGGTGTAGGCGATCATTGTTGCGAGTACATGACGGGCGGTCGTGTGGTAGTCCTCGGTTCAACAGGGCGTAACTTCGCAGCCGGCATGTCGGGCGGTGTAGCATACGTGTGGAATAAGGATGGAAACTTCGATTATTTCTGCAATATGGAAATGGTGGAACTAAGCCTCATAGAAGAAGCATCCTATCGTAAGGAATTGCACGAACTCATTCGTCAGCACTACCTCTATACAGGCTCCAACTTGGCACGCATCATGCTTGATGACTGGAACCGATATGTGGATGAGTTTATCCAGATAGTCCCCATCGAGTACAAAAAGGTGTTGCAAGAGGAGCAAATGCGGAAACTGCAACAGAAGATTGCAGAAATGCAGAGAGATTATTAGAATTGACAGTTGACAATTACTGTTTAGTCGCCTACTTAATTATGCAAACAAACTAATTACAAACATTTACTTAGTCAAACTAAAGAATAGTATAATGGGAAATCCAAAAGCATTCTTAAACATACCACGACAGGAAGCGGGATACCGTCCTGTCCACGAACGTATCACCGACTTCAGTCAGGTGGAGCAAACTTTAAACAGTCACGAACGCAAACTCCAGGCATCACGTTGCATGGATTGCGGTGTACCCTTCTGTCACTGGGCGTGCCCATTAGGCAATAAACAGCCAGAATTTCAGGATGCACTTTATAAAGGTAAATGGCGTGAAGCATACGAAGTGCTCGCCGCCACAAACGACTTCCCCGAATTTACCGGACGCATCTGTCCGGCACTTTGCGAAAAGTCGTGCGTACTGAAGCTTTCGTGCGATGAGCCTGTCACCATTCGTGAAAACGAGGCAGCTATTGCCGAAGCGGCTTTTCGCGAAGGTTACATCGTGCCCATTCAGCCCGAACGTAATGGAAAGCGGGTTGCCATTATCGGTGCAGGTCCTGCGGGACTCTCCGCCGCCTGCCGGCTGAATGCTAAAGGCTATGAAGTAACCCTTTTTGACAGCAAACCCATGCCCGGCGGATTACTACGCTATGGTATTCCTAATTTTAAACTCGATAAAGCAGTAATCGACCGCCGGATGGGAGTACTTGAAGCCGAAGGCATCAAGTTCAAAATGGGCGTAACGGTAGATGTACAGAAACTCCCTGCCGGCTTTGATGCCTACTGCATCTGCACCGGGACACCGCAGGCACGCGACCTCAACATTCCCGGACGCGAACTGAAAGGTATTTATCTTGCCCTTGAAATGCTGTCCCAGCAAAATCAGATTCTCGATGGAGAAACGTTCCCCAAAGAACGTCTGGTAAATGCCAAGGGCAAACGGGTTCTCGTCATCGGTGGCGGTGATACAGGATCAGACTGTATCGGTACGAGTATCCGCCAGGGAGCCGTGAGTGTAACACAGATTGAGATCATGCCACAGCCTCCCGTAGGTCACAATGACGCTACTCCTTGGCCGCAATGGCCCATTGTACTGAAGACGACTTCAAGTCACGAAGAAGGTTGCACGCGCCGCTGGTCGCTGGCATCCAATCAGTTTATTGGCAAGAATGGAAAAGTCTGCGGTGTAGAGGTGGAAGAAGTGGAATGGATTCCGGCTCAGGATGGTGGACGCCCTACCATGAAGCCTACCGGAAAGAAGGAAGTGATAGACGCCGATATGGTACTTCTGGCCATGGGCTTCCTGAAACCGGAACAGCCTGAATTTCCGGAAAATGTGTTCGTGGCAGGTGATGCGGCACGTGGTGCCAGCCTTGTGGTGCATGCACTTGCGGACGGACGGAGAGTAGCGCAACGAGTTTCAGAGTTTTTTTGGGGGGGCGAAGGACGCAGATAAAAAGTCATCCACCACAATTCATAATTTATAATTAATAATTAATCATCATGTGTGGAATCGTAGGTATCTTCAATATCAAATCTCAATCCCAGGAATTGAGAAATAAGGCGCTTCGAATGGCGCAGAAAATCCGTCATCGCGGACCGGACTGGAGTGGTATTTATGTAGGCGGCAGTGCCATCCTGGCTCACGAACGTCTTTCCATCGTCGATCCGGAAAGTGGCGGACAACCTTTGTACTCTCCGGATGGCAAGCAAATCCTTGCCGTCAACGGTGAGATCTATAATCACCGGGAAATCCGTTCCCGCTACGCCGGCAAATATGCTTTCCGTACAGGATCGGACTGTGAAGTCATCCTCGCATTATATAAGGATAAAGGCATTCATTTCCTTGAAGAATTGAACGGTATCTTTGCCTTTGCCCTTTACGATGAGGAAACAGACGATTACCTGATTGCCCGTGACCCTATCGGGGTAATCCCTCTTTATATCGGTCGTGACGACCAGGGACATATCTACGTCGGTAGCGAACTGAAAGCTCTTGAAGGTTTCTGTGATGCCTACGAGCCTTTTCTACCCGGACATTACTTCTGGGGACGCGAAGGGAAAATGCACCGTTGGTATCAGCGCCCTTGGACCGATTATGCCGCCGTCAAAGCCGGTGACACCACCGCGCGCCGGGCTACCCAACCGGAAATCAACAGCGTAAAACTCTCCCTTGAAGCTGCCGTGCAACGTCAGTTAATGTCCGATGTTCCTTACGGTGTTCTGCTCAGTGGTGGGCTCGACTCTTCCGTCATCTCCGCCATTGCCAAGAAGTATGCCCGCAAGCGTATTGAAACCGATAACCAGAGCGAAGCCTGGTGGCCTCAACTCCACTCCTTTGCTGTCGGCCTGCACGGTGCACCGGACTTGGTTAAAGCCCGTGAAGTGGCGGAATACATCGGCACTGTTCACCATGAAATCAATTATACCATTCAGGAAGGGCTCGATGCCTTGCGTGATGTTATCTACTTTATCGAAACATACGACGTTACCACTGTGCGTGCCTCCACACCGATGTACCTGTTGGCACGTGTCATCAAGTCTATGGGCATCAAGATGGTGCTTAGTGGTGAAGGTGCCGATGAGGTTTTCGGGGGTTATCTCTACTTCCACAAAGCCCCCACACCGCAGGCTTTCCACGAAGAAACGATCCGTAAGCTCTCCAAACTGCACTTATACGACTGTCTGCGTGCCAATAAGAGCCTTGCTGCCTGGGGGGTGGAAGGTCGTGTTCCCTTCCTCGATAAAGAGTTTCTGGATGTGGCAATGAGCCTCAGCCCTGCCGTCAAGATGTGTCCGGGTAAAGAAGTAGAGAAACGCATTGTGCGCGAAGCTTTTCAAGATATGCTGCCTCAGAGTGTTGCCTGGCGGCAAAAAGAGCAGTTCTCCGATGGCGTCGGTTACAATTGGATCGATACACTGAAGGCCATTACTTCTGCCGCCGTGACCGACCATCAGATGGAACATGCTGCCGAACGGTTTCCCATCAATCCGCCACAGAATAAGGAGGAATATTACTATCGTAGCATTTTCGAGGAACACTTCCCCAGTCAGTCGGCTGCCCGAAGCGTGCCCAGTGTGCCCAGCGTGGCTTGCTCCACTGCTGAAGCACTCGCCTGGGATGCGACGTTGCAAGGGAAAAATGATCCGAGCGGACGGGCGGTGGCAGACGTGCACGAAGCGGCATACACATTATGAAATTGTAATGCCACACTTCAGCAGGTAGAATGCCACACTTAAATACATGTAATGCCACACTTCGTAACCGTTGAAGTGTGGCATTACGTTTGTTTAGATGTGGCATTTTACCTGCTGAAGTGTGGCATTACATGTATTTAAGTGTGGCATTGGGAACGATGAAGTGTGGCATTCTGTCACTCAACAACCCATTTCTCTATATTCCTTGTTTTATTACTGAAGTTCACACCTATTTTGAATAATTTCCTCGGATCTGCCTCAAAAGGAAGAGCATACTGTTTTTCTTCTATTTGTTGCAAAGCCTCCTCTGCAGTACCTTCCAGCTTGAATTCCATGACATAAATGTAATCGGCAGTCTTCACCACCAAATCCACCCGCCCTTCCGAAGTGTGATACTCCGCCTGTGTATAGAAACCTACCAGTTTGAAGACGATAAACAGTACATTCTGATAATGTAATTCCAAGTCTTTCACTAATTCATAAGGTGTGTCGGCAAAGAAGCTTTGCAGCCTCTTAAAGAAAGCGTTAGGTTGGCCCATCTCTATCTCACGGACAAATTTTTGTATCTCAAACGGTGCTTCTAACTGGTTAAAACGGGTATAAAACGGCATCAGAAATCTGATAAAGCCCTCTTCTACTTCCCGGTTTGGGAAACCAAGACGGTAAAGCCCGAAACGTTTGTCATACCCCTTTATCGTGAGATAACCGCTTTGGAAAATAACTGGTATAGGTTCGTTGTCGCCATAAATACAGTTCAGCACATCAGCATCCGTTTCTTCATGTGCCATGCGCTCCAAATTGTAATGATTGCGTTTCAACAATTCCACAAGGTAAGTGGGTGTTCCGGTCTCAAACCAATAGTTACCGAATTTCATCTTAAAGAATGTATTCAGCAAACTGAAAGGATTATAGATGCCGTCCGTGTTTTCTGTAAAGTGGTAACCGTCATAGCAGACCTTCAGTTCATTGCATACTTCCTGATACGTCATTTTCTGCGCGGCTGCCAATTCGTGCAGGTCTTCTTCAAAATTAAGATGTATCTCCTTTTCGGTGATTCCACAGATGGAAATGAACGGCTCGTCCATGGAGATGTCATTCAGATTGTTCAGGTCACTGAACACACTTACTTTGCCGAACTTGGTCACTCCCGTCAGCAAGGCAAACTTGATGCAACCGTCCATGGTTTTCAGTACGCCATAGAAAGGTTTCAGAGTGTTGCGGAATTCGCGTTGCAGTTCCTCGTTGCCGATAGCTTGGAGCAAGGGTTTGTCATATTCGTCGATGAGAATGGCTACACGCTCACCACTTTGCTCATAGGCTCGTCCCACAACTCCTGCAAAGCGTAATGCAAGGGTCGTTTCAGCAGAACGCGTTCCGTAAAGTGACTCCCAGTAGTCAAGCGTTTCATTCAGTATCTTGTCCAGACTATCCGGCGTATCATATTTCCCGATATTCAAGTCCAGATGCAACACAGGACGCTTCACCCAATCTTTTTCCAAAGTGTCCACCGCCAAGCCTTCAAATAAGTCCCGTTTCCCTTCAAAATAGGCTTCGAACGTGGAAATCAGCAAACTCTTCCCGAAACGACGGGGACGGGAAAGGAAATAGTAACTCCCACTCTTCACCAACTTATACATCAATGCGGTTTTATCCACATATACATATCCTTCTTTACGAATCTTCTCAAAGTTCTGTATCCCGATGGGATATATTCTGTTACCCATGTCCTTGCCTCCTTTATATAATATTCATTAATGCTACAAAGATAATGCAAACCAAGAGCAGAATAAAATAAACTCATTCATTTTTTATGCCGGGACGTAGCTTATCTTCGCTTTTGAGGCAAAGATAATGCAAATCGAATGTAGAACTTTCATTTTCCCAATTTATTCCCTACCTTTGTCCCCGCTTTTTTTAGAAAGGCAGAATTCGTTCTATTAGTTTTAGGTTAAACACTTAATAACGCTTATGCAAAAGTCTGACTGCATCATCGGCGTAGAGCACGTATCGAAATATTTCGGAGACAAAGCCGTACTGAATGATGTAAACCTCTCTGTCCGTAAGGGCGAATTTGTAACGATATTGGGCCCCTCCGGCTGCGGCAAGACTACTTTGTTGCGCCTGATAGCCGGTTTCCAGACCGCCTCGGAAGGTATCATCACCATCGCCGGAAAAGACATCACGCAAACACCGCCACACCAACGCCCGGTGAATACCGTCTTTCAGAAGTATGCTCTTTTCCCCCACCTCAACGTGTACAACAACATCGCTTTCGGACTGAAACTCAAAAAGATGCCCGAAGCCACCATTGGCAAGAAAGTGAAACAAGCCCTCCGCATGGTAGGTATGACGGACTACGAAGACCGTGACGTTGATTCGCTCTCCGGCGGACAGCAACAACGTGTTGCCATCGCCCGTGCCATCGTCAACGAACCCGAAGTGCTGTTACTGGACGAGCCCCTTGCCGCTCTCGACCTCAAAATGCGTAAAGACATGCAGATGGAGTTGAAAGAGATGCACCAGAAACTTGGAATCACCTTCGTCTACGTTACCCACGACCAGGAAGAAGCCCTTACTCTGAGCGACACCATCGTCGTGATGAGCGAAGGCCGCATCCAGCAGATAGGCACCCCGACAGACATTTACAACGAACCCATCAACTCTTTCGTTGCCGATTTCATCGGAGAAAGCAACATCCTGAACGGCCTCATGCTTCAGGACAAAGCAGTATCCTTTGCCGGACACGAATTTGAATGTGTCGACAAGGGCTTTGGAGAGAATATCCCCGTTGATGTAGTCATCCGTCCCGAAGATATCTATATATTTGAGCCTTCTGCTGCTGCCCAACTGACGGGTACTGTCACCTCTTGCATCTTCAAAGGCGTGCATTACGAAATGATGGTACAGACCAATGAGGGCTACGAATTCATGGTGCAGGACTATCACAGTTTCGAAGCCGGACGAGAAGTCGGTCTGCTCGTGAAACCTTTCGACATTCACGTAATGAAGAAAGAACGCACCTGCAACAGCTTCGAAGGCAAGCTCATAGACGCCACGCACGTTGAATTCCTCGGCTGTACCTTTGAGTGTACTGAAGTACAGGACATCGAACCGGGCAGTTCTGTCCGGGTAGAGATAGATTTCCGGAACGTCATCCTTGAAGATAACGAAGAAGACGGCCATCTGACGGGTGAAGTGAAATTCATCCTTTACAAAGGGAATCATTACCATCTCACCGTGTTTACCGATTGGGACGAGGATATCTTTGTAGACACCACTGACGTCTGGGACGACGGCGACCGTGTCGGCATCACCATCGCACCCGAAAATATACGAATTGTTGCACCGGCACAGACCACCGGTTCTATCCCTATTGTCGAATCTGCTAATAAGAAAGGAAGTGCTCAGTAATATATCCCGTTTCTTTATGCGTCGCCGGAACTGGACAGTTCCTTACGCATTGTTCCTCATTATCTTTGTTGTAATGCCCCTGTTGCTCATTGTGATCTATGCCTTCACCGATGCTGAAGGCGCATTCACGTTTGCCAACTTCCGCAAATTCATGATGCATCCCGAAGCCATCAACACATTCGTCTACTCCATCGGAATAGCCGTCATTACTACTCTGGCATGTCTTCTGCTCGGTTATCCGGCTGCTTATATTCTCAGCCAGAAACGCTTCAACACCTCCCAAACCATGGTCGTGCTGTTCATCCTGCCTATGTGGGTGAATATCCTGATACGTACACTTGCCACGGTGGCATTGTTTGATTTCCTCAACCTGCCGCTGGGCGAAGGAGCTTTGGTATTCGGTATGGTCTACAACTTCCTGCCGTTCATGATATACCCTATCTACAATACGTTGCAGAAGATGGATGGCAGTCTGATAGAAGCAGCCCAAGACTTGGGAGCTGCGCCTGTACAGGTATTCGGCAAAGTGATCCTCCCCCTTTCGATGCCCGGCATCATGAGTGGTGTAGTAATGGTTTTCATGCCCACGGTTTCTACCTTTGCCATTGCCGAGTTGCTGACGATGAACAACATCAAACTGTTCGGTACTACCGTACAAGAAAATATATATAACGGAATGTGGAACTACGGCGCTGCCTTGTCGCTAATCATGCTGTTGCTGATTGGCGTCACCGCCCTCTTTACCAACGAGGACGACAGTGCGCAAAATGAAAGCGGAGGTGTGATATGATGACACGTATTCTGGCAAAAGGCTATCTTTGGTTTCTGCTTGCCCTACTCTATTCGCCTATCTTGATTATTATGATCTTCTCTTTCACTGAGGCCAAGGTACTGGGTAACTGGACAGGGTTCTCCACCAAGTTATACAGTTCACTATTTACAGGCGGCATGCACCACTCGCTGATGAATGCCATCTGGAACACATTCGCGATTGCTACGATTGCCGCCACAGCATCCACTCTGCTGGGAAGTCTGGCAGCTATCGGCATCTTTAACTTGCGCTCCCGGGCACGTCAGGTGATGAATTTCACCAATGCTATTCCGATGATGAATGCGGATATCATTACGGGTGTATCCCTGTTCCTGCTGTTTGTCAGCTTTGGCATTTCGCAGGGATTTACTACGGTGGTATTGGCACACATCACTTTTTGTACCCCTTATGTGGTGCTTAGCGTGATGCCCCGCCTGAAGAAAATGAATCAGAATGTATACGAAGCAGCCCTCGACCTCGGAGCTACCCCTTTCCAGGCGCTTCGCAAAGTCATCTTCCCGGAAATTCTACCGGGAATGATCAGCGGTTTCATCCTCGCTTTCACGCTTTCCATTGATGATTTCGCAGTAACGATCTTCACTATCGGAAATGAAGGATTGGAAACGTTGTCGACATACATCTATGCGGACGCACGTAAGGGTGGATTGACTCCTGAACTGCGCCCACTGTCAACAATCATTTTTGTAACGGTGTTAGTATTGCTGATTGTTATTAACAAGAGAGCGGAACGTTCTAAGAAAGAATAACATATAGTGTGGTAAGGTGGTAGAGTGATGAAGTGATAGTGGGATGTCACTCCGTTATATAGCGCACTTTATCACCCTATCACTTTATCACATTATCACCCTATCACTTTATCACAAATAAACTCCATCAACAATGAAGAAATACATATCCCTCTTCCTCTGCATCCTTCTCCTCGCCTCTTGTAGCAACTCCGGTGAGAAGCGCAGCCGTGTACTGAAAGTCTACAACTGGGCAGATTACATTGACGAAGAAGTCCTCACCGAATTCCCTGCCTGGTACAAAGAGCAGACAGGCGAAGACATTCGTATTATTTACCAAGTATTCGATATCAACGAAATCATGCTCACTAAAATTGAGCGCGGACAGGAAGATTTCGACCTTGTATGCCCATCGGAATACATCATCGAACGAATGTTGAAAAAAGACCTTCTCCTCCCTATCAACCGCAATTTTGGGAAGACTCCGGACTATATCCCCAACATCTCCCCGTATATTCAGAAAGAGTTGGAGAAGATCAGCCAGCCCGGTCGCCACACCAATGATTACGTCGTTCCCTACATGTGGGGTACCGCCGGAATACTCTATAACAAGAAGTTCAAGACCCTTGAAGAAGTCAGCTCTTGGGGATGCCTTTGGGATGCTGTCAACCGTGGCAAGATTCTGATGAAAGACAGTTACCGCGATGCCTACGGTACCGCCATCATTTATGCCCATGCCCGGCAACTTGCCGACAGCACCATCACCGTGGAACAACTGATGAACGACAATTCCTCTGAAGCCATTGCCCTTGCAGAACAACACTTGAAAGCCCTGAAACCTAATATTGCAGGATGGGAAGCCGACTTCGGCAAAGAAATGATGACCAAAAACAAAGCATGGCTCAACCTTACCTGGAGTGGCGACGCCGTCTGGGCCATTGAAGAAGCGGAAGCTGTAGGCGTGGACCTGGACTATGTAGTTCCCCGCGAAGGCAGCAACATCTGGTACGATGGCTGGGCTATCCCCAAGTATGCCCGTAACGTAAAAGCCGCCAGCTACTTCATCAATTATCTTTGCCAACCGGATATTGCTCTGCGCAATATGGATGCTATCGGCTACGTCAGTGCCGTAGCAACGCCCGAGATTATGGAGGCAAAGATCGACACTACTCTTGAACAGTTCTCCGACCTCAGTTATTTCTTCGGTCCCGGTGCGGACAGCATTCAGATCAACCCGATACAATACCCCGACCGTAAAGTCGTAGAACGTTGCGCCATGATTCGTGATTTCGGTGACCGCACAGAGCTTGTTCTCGAAATGTGGAGCCGCGTCAAAGGCGATAATCTGAATACGGGTATCGTGCTTCTCATCTTTGCAGTCTTCGGAATACTGTTTGTGTGGATTGTCTGGAAACGGATCAGCATTTATAAGCAGAAGAAACGTCACCACAGACGCAGACGCCGTATACGCAGGTAATAGGAGAATCAGGAGATAACACCTTTATCTCCTGGTTCGCATTAATAACATAAATGAAACATCACTTTTCAGACATATTTTGTACCTTGCGGCAAAATTATAAATAAGGAACTATGAAACTGAAAAAACTTTTATTCGCTTCCGCTATGTCTCTTGCCGCATGCGGCATCCTGCAGGCCCAAAACACCCAAGTCATTGCCCACCGTGGTTTCTGGAAGACCGACGGTTCTGCCCAGAATAGTATTGCCGCCCTGGTGAAAGCTGACTCCATCCACTGCTACGGCTCCGAGTTCGATGTCTGGCTCACTGCCGACAACAAGCTTATCGTAGATCATGACGGTGTATTCAAAGGTGTCCGCATGGAAACATCCACCGAGAAAGAATGTACCTCTATCACCCTCGACAACGGTGAGAGCCTCCCTACCCTTCAGCAATATCTCGATAAAGCCAAAGGGTTGAAAACCCGCCTTATCCTGGAACTCAAAGCACACAAGACTCCCGAACGTGAAACGCTTGCCGTAGAGCAAATTGTGAAAATGATTAAGGAGATGGGACTGGAAGAGCGTACCGAATACATCACTTTCTCACGCCATGCGACCAAAGAATTCATTCGCCTGGCTCCTAAAGGTACTCCCGTATATTATCTGGAAGGCGACCTCAATCCGCAGGAACTGAAAGACATGGGTTGTGCCGGTCCTGATTATCATTTCTCTGTCTTCAAAAAACATCCCGAGTGGATCAAAGAATGTCACAACCTTGGCATGAAGGTTAATGCTTGGACAGTAAATGATGCCAAAGATATGGAATGGCTCATCAGCCAGGGGGTGGATTTCATCACCACCAATGAACCAGTATTATTGCAGGAAATATTGGAATAGCTACGAGCTACATGCTACAATCTGTATCAATGCCACACTTTAACTCCCCCAATGCCACACCTCAACAATTCAAACGCCACACTTCGATGGCTCAAATGAATGGCATTACGGAAGCTAAAGTGTGGCATTTGATTTGTTATAGTGTGGCATTATGCAAAAGATCATTTAGTTAGCAAAAAGAAGAAAACAATTTCATTATGTCATATAGAAATCTTCATTTTTACCCCATAAACTCCATTTTTCCACTTAAAACACGTATTTACGCCACTACCTACATAGAATGAATATGCGGAAATAATTCCATAAATAACAATTTATACAAATATGCCCCCTCAAACTTTTAATTTAAAACTTGAATACCGTATATTTGCAGCGATTAAAAGAATGAATAAATATAATAGAAATAAGATATGTATTCTGCAAATAATTTAGCAAAACGTCGTACCTTTGCATCATGATAAAACAAAAAGAAAGATTAATTCACCAACAGAGTACAAAATGACAAGAGTTATAAAATTCACTAAGATGCACGGAGCAGGCAACGATTACATTTATGTAAACACCCTGAAATATCCCATCGAAAGCCCTGAAAAACTTTCGGTTGAATGGAGCGCCCCGCATACAGGAATTGGAAGCGACGGCCTGGTACTCATCGGTCGTTCGGACAAGGCAGATTTCAGTATGCGCATCTTCAATGCAGATGGTTCCGAAGCCAAAATGTGTGGCAATGCCAGTCGTTGCATTGGTAAATACTTATATGAATACGGCCTGACTTCCCAAACAGCCGTTACTCTCGATACCCTGTCGGGCATCAAAATACTGAAGCTCCATGTAAAAGACGGAAAAGTAAACACCGTAACCGTGGATATGGGACGTCCCACCGATATGAAAGAACAACCCATTGAAGCCAACGGACAGAAATTCACCGGAACCACCGTATCAATGGGAAATCCTCATCTGGTAATCTTCGTAGAAGATATTAAAGATATCAACCTTGAAAGCATCGGCTCAAAACTGGAAAATCATCCGTTATTTCCCGACCGCATCAATGTAGAGTTTGCCCAGGTTCTGGAAGATGGAAAAATCAGGATGAGGGTGTGGGAAAGAGGTTCAGGCATCACCCAAGCTTGCGGAACCGGAGCCTGTGCCACCGCAGTAGCTGCCGCACTGACCGGAAAGTCCGAAAGAAAGACAGACATCATTATGGATGGAGGCTCACTTGCCATCGAATGGGATGAAAAAACAGATCACGTATGGATGACCGGAGAAGCAGTTCGGGTATTTGACGGAGAAATGATTATAAATGATGAATGATGAATCCCCCCCCAACGGCGCAGCCCATTCATAACTCATAATTTATAATTCATAATTAAATAACGCACTTAAAACAACAAGAAAGTATGGCATTAGTAAACGAACATTTTTTGAAACTACCGGGAAGTTACTTATTTTCAGACATAGCTAAAAAGGTGAATACTTTCAGGATAACGCACCCTAAACAAGAGGTCATCCGCCTGGGTATCGGAGACGTTACCCGGCCACTGCCACCGGCTTGCATCGAGGCGATGCACAGGGCAGTGGATGAGATGACAAATGCCAGTACCTTCCACGGATACGGTCCCGAACAGGGATATGACTTTTTGATTGAAGCGATCATCAAACATGATTATGCTCCGAGAGGCATTCATTTTAGCCCTACGGAAGTATTCGTAAACGATGGAGCCAAAAGCGATACGGGCAACATAGGCGATATCCTCCGCCACGACAACAGCGTGGGAGTGACAGACCCCATCTACCCGGTATATATAGACAGCAACGTAATGTGTGGCCGTGCCGGAGTATTGGAAGAAGACGGCAAATGGAGCAATGTGACCTACATGCCCTGTACCTCCGAAAACAACTTTGTCCCCGAGATACCGGACAAGCGGATTGACATCGTTTACCTTTGCTACCCGAACAATCCGACGGGAACAACGCTAACCAAGTCGCAACTGAAAAAATGGGTGGACTACGCACTTGCCAACGACACACTGATTCTATTCGATGCCGCTTATGAGGCGTTTATACAGGAAGAAGACGTCCCCCACTCCATTTACGAAATAAAAGGTGCCAAGAAATGTGCCATAGAGTTCCGCAGCTTCTCAAAGACAGCCGGATTCACCGGAGTCCGTTGCGGATACACCGTAGTTCCGAAAGAGCTGACAGCCGCCACCCTGACCGGTGAACGCATTCCACTGAACCGTCTCTGGAACCGCCGTCAATGTACCAAATTCAACGGTACCAGTTACATCACCCAACGGGCTGCCGAAGCCATCTACACCCCGGCAGGCAAGCAGCAGATAAAGGAAAACATCGACTACTATATGAACAACGCACGAACCATGAAAGAGGGTCTGGAAGCAGCCGGACTGAAAGTGTACGGCGGCGTGAATGCCCCTTACATCTGGCTGAAAGCACCGAATGGCATCGGTTCCTGGCGCTTTTTCGAACAGATGTTATACGAAGCCAATGTAGTAGGAACACCCGGTGTAGGTTTCGGCCCCAGCGGAGAAGGCTACATCCGCCTGACCGCTTTCGGGAATCACGAGGATTGTGTGGAAGCCATGAGGCGGATCAGAAAATGGCTGGCATGAAAATGAAAAAGATAACAACTAAAATAAAACTATAGTTTCACCGGACTGATCATCCGCAATTTGTCTAAACTTAAAAGGTAAAATAGGTATGAAAATGAAAAGCGTAAAATTCCGAATGATAGCCATCGCGCTATTATCAGCAACAATGCCTTTCACAGCAAAGGCACAGGATAAAGTGGAAGCCTCAGTCGGTGCAGATTTTGTAAGCAACTACATCTGGCGTGGAACAGACTGCGGTGGTGTAAGTATCCAACCCAGCATGGGAGTCAGCTACAAAGGTTTATCACTGGCTGCCTGGGGTTCGGTAGGCATCGACAAGGAAGATGCTAGGGAAATTGACCTCACACTGGGTTACACTACAGGCGGTTTCAACGTATCCGTTACAGATTACTGGTTCTCCTACCACAAGGAGGATGGCGGATATACGGGAGATTATTTCAAGTATGGCGCACACAGCACAGTACACATCTTCGAAGCTACTTTGGGATATGATTTCGGACCGCTGGCACTGAGTTGGAACACTTACTTTGCCGGAGATGATTATACGAAGGAAAACGGTGACAGAGCTTATTCCACGTATGTAGGCATCAGCGCACCCTTTAAACTCGGCGGCCTGGACTGGTCGGCAGAAGTCGGTCTCACCCCATGGGAAGGTGCGTATGCCAACAAGTTCAACGTAACCAACCTCACACTGAAAGCAGAAAAAGAAATCAAATTCACAAATTATTTTTCACTGCCCACCTTTGCACAAGTGACGTTCAATCCACACACGCAGGGTGCATACTTCGTATTCGGAGTTAGTTTTTAAAGAAGAATAAACAGGTATTAGGTATTTACAGATGCGCCGAATGGCAAATCGTAAATCGTAAAATTGTCTAATCGTAAATATAGTAAGGTATGAAAAAGATTGAAGCAATTATCCGCAAGACAAAATTTGAGGATGTAAAGGACGCATTGCTTGAAGCAGACATCGAATGGTTCTCCTACTACGACGTCCGGGGGATAGGAAAATCCCGTCAGGCACGCATCTACCGCGGTGTAATGTACGACACCAGTTCCATTGAGCGTATCCTGATCTCTATCGTGGTACGCGACAAGAATGCCGAAAAGACCGTGCAGGCTATCATCAGGTCTGCACAGACCGGAGAAATCGGCGACGGACGTATCTTCGTCATCCCCATAGAAGACGCTATCCGCATCCGCACCGCCGAACGTGGCGACATCGCCCTCTACAACGCTGAACAGGAAAGATAGTCCAGGCAGCATCAAACCGCAACAGTTAAGAGCACCCTCCAGAGAGCTGTAAGAGCTACTTAACAAAACAAAGAATACAAGTACAACTAAAAGCAAAAAGATTTTATGGATAAATATAGTAAACGCAGCATTGCCAGACTGTGGATAGCTCTTGCTGTCCTTATGGCGCTCTGCACAACAACAGAAACTTTTGCACAAACTTCCGTAGCAACGGATAGTATATCGGCTACAACGACCGCTGTTATAGCTACATTAGAAGATACTACTGTAGAATCATCAACCCCTGACACCGTAGGAGAATTAGTAAACGGACTCAACACTGTATGGATGTTACTCGCCGCTATGCTGGTATTTTTCATGCAACCGGGCTTTGCGCTGGTAGAAGCCGGTTTCACCCGGGTCAAGAACACTGCCAACATCCTGATGAAGAACTTCGTGGATTTCATGTTCGGCAGCCTGCTCTATTGGTTCATCGGTTTCGGACTGATGTTCGGTGTAGGTGGTTTCGTAGGAATGCCTCACTTCTTCGATCTCTCGTTCTATGATGGAGGAGGATTGCCAACAGAAGGTTTCTTGGTATTCCAGACTGTATTCTGTGCCACAGCAGCCACTATCGTATCAGGAGCCATGGCCGAACGTACCAAATTCTCCATGTATTTGATTTACACCATCTTCATCAGCGTACTGATCTATCCGATTTCCGGTCACTGGACCTGGGGCGGCGGCTGGTTGATGAACGGCGAAGAAGGTTCGTTCATGATGAATCTGTTCGGAACCACGTTTCACGATTTCGCAGGTTCCACCATTGTTCACTCTGTCGGTGGCTGGATTGCGCTGGTAGGCGCAGCCATCCTTGGCCCGCGCATCGGTAAATACGGTAAAGATGGTAAGTCCAGAGCTATTCCGGGACACAACCTCACCATAGCGGCACTGGGTGTATTCATTTTATGGTTCGGCTGGTTCGGATTTAACCCCGGTTCACAGTTGGCAGCAGCCTCTACGGACGATGCAATGGCTATCTCACACGTCTTCCTCACCACGAATCTTGCAGCTTGTGCCGGAGGCTTCTTCGCACTGGCGGTCAGTTGGTTAAAATTCAGCAAACCATCTTTATCCCTGACTCTGAATGGTATCCTGGCAGGTTTGGTAGGTATCACGGCAGGCTGTGATATGGTTTCTCCGCTGGGTGCTGTCATCATCGGTACAATCTGTGGTATCCTGATGATATTCTCTGTAGAGTTCATCGATAAAGTGTTGAAGATTGATGATCCAGTTGGTGCAAGTTCCGTACACGGTGTCTGCGGTTTCACGGGTACCATTCTCACTGGTTTCTTGTCTACCAGTGAAGGACTCTTTTACGGTGCAGGCTGGGGATTCCTCGGAGCACAAGTATTCGGCGCCCTCGTAGTAGGTGCATGGGCAGCCGGCATGGGATTCCTCATCTTCAAAGGACTCGATAAGATACACGGTCTCCGCGTTTCAAAACGTGTTGAAGAAGAAGGGCTCGACATCTACGAGCATGGTGAATCAGCTTATAACGGATAAGAAAAAAGTTTTTTTACTCTAACAAATAGTTTTTATAAACCAACAATTACAAGGTATGTCTAAATTGAGATTCAGAGTAGTAGAAACGGCGTTTAAAAAGAAACCCGTTGCAGTGGCAGCCCCTGCGGAACGTCCGTCGGAATATTATGCCAAGTATGTGTTCAACAAGGAAAAGATGTTCAGGTATCTGCCGAGTAAGGTATATGCCAAACTGATTGACGTGATCGACAATGGTGCTCCGCTGGATCGCAGCATTGCTGATGAAGTGGCAGCCGGTATGAAGAAATGGGCACTCGAAATGGGTGTTACCCACTATACCCACTGGTTCCACCCGTTGACTGAAGGTACAGCCGAGAAGCACGACGCTTTCATCGAGCATGACGGCAAAGGCGGTGTAATGGAAGAATTCACAGGCAAACTGCTCGTTCAGCAGGAACCGGATGCATCCAGCTTCCCTAACGGTGGCATCCGCAATACGTTCGAGGCACGCGGTTACAGTGCATGGGATCCCTCTTCCCCGGCTTTCATCGTCGATGATACGCTCTGCATCCCGACCATTTTCATTGCATACACCGGTGAGTCACTGGACTACAAAGCTCCGTTGCTGAAAGCCCTGCGTGCCGTAGACAAAGCTGCCGTAGACGTATGCCGTTACTTCAATCCGGAAGTGAAGAAGGTAGTTGCCTACCTGGGTTGGGAACAGGAATATTTCCTGATCGACGAAGGTCTGTATGCCGCCCGTCCTGACCTGCTGATGACAGGCCGCACGCTGATGGGACACGACAGTGCCAAGAATCAACAGTTGGAAGACCATTATTTCGGTGCCATCCCTACCCGCGTGGCAGCTTTCATGAAGGAATTGGAAATTGAAGCATTGAAGCTCGGTATCCCCGTCAAAACGCGTCATAATGAGGTAGCCCCCAACCAGTTCGAACTGGCTCCCATCTTCGAAGAATGTAACCTGGCTGTAGACCATAACATGCTCATCATGGCACTGATGCGTAAAGTAGCCCGTAACCACGGCTTCCGTGTACTGCTGCACGAAAAACCTTTCAAAGGCGTCAACGGTAGCGGTAAGCACAACAACTGGTCATTGGGTACAGATACAGGCATCGGACTGATGGGACCGGGTAAACTACCCGAAGAGAACCTGCGTTTCATCACTTTCGTAGTGAACACCCTGATGGCAGTCTACAAGCACAATGGATTGTTGAAGGCCGCTATTTCCAGCGCCACCAACGCACACCGTCTGGGTGCCAACGAAGCGCCTCCCGCAATCATTTCCAGCTTCCTGGGCAAACAGTTGTCACAGGTATTGGAACACATTGAAGAGAGTACAAAGGATGATCTCGTAAGCCTTAGCGGCAAGCAAGGCATGAAACTGGATATTCCGCAGATTCCGGAATTGTTGATTGACAATACCGACCGTAACCGCACCAGTCCGTTCGCCTTCACCGGAAACCGTTTTGAGTTCCGCGCCGTAGGTTCGGAAGCAAACTGTGCCTGCGCCATGATTGCCCTGAACGCCGCCGTAGCCGAGCAACTAGTAGAATTCAAAAAAGATGTAGACGAGCTCATCGAAAGGGGTGAACCGAAGATTTCGGCTATCCTTGAGGTTATCCGCAAATACATCAAGATTTGTAAGCCCATCCATTTTGATGGCAACGGCTACAGCGATGAATGGAAAGAAGAGGCCAAGAAACGTGGCTTGGATTGCGAAACCAGTGTGCCTCTCATCTTCGACAGCTATCTGAAGCCGGAAAGTATCCGCATGTTCGAAAATACCGGTGTACTGACTCAGAAAGAACTGGAAGCCCGCAACGAAGTGAAATGGGAAACTTACACTAAGAAAATCCAAATTGAAGCTCGTGTATTAGGTGATTTGGCCATGAACCACATCATCCCGGTAGCCACGCAGTATCAAACGGATCTCATTGATAACGTTTACAAGATGAAGGACTTGTTCCCCGGCGACAAAGCTGCAAAACTGTCTGCCAAGAACCTGGAACTCATCGAAGAGATTGCCGACCGCACCGCCTTCATCAAAGAGCATGTAGATGCCATGATCGAAGCCCGCAAAGTGGCCAACAAGATCGAAAGTGAACGCGAGAAAGCCATTGCCTACCACGACACCATCGTACCGGCAATGGAGGAGATCCGTTATCATATCGACAAGCTGGAACTGATTGTCGACAACCAGATGTGGACGCTACCAAAATACAGGGAACTCTTGTTTATAAGATAAGTTTTGAGATTATGATTTATAAATCATTCTATTTCTTTTGTTGGTTGTTTTAAGTTTGCAGGGGGAGAGGTGCCGGGAGGTAGTTCTCTCTCTTTTTTTGAAAACTAAAATATCATCGTAATTTATTTTCCAGCATATCACTTTTTCGTACCTTTGTCAATATTTACAAAACCAGATGATAAATTAAAAACAATTCATTATGAAGCACATGCACATTCGCTATGCAGCACTCTTGCTGTTTGCTTTGCTGTCAGCATCAGTCTCTTCTTTCGCACAGACCGTTCTGGAGCAAAAAATCAGCGCGATTTCCGCCATTAAAGAAATCCGCCCATTGGAAACTTCTGAGTTTTCAGAGAAATACGTAACCTATTTTACCCAACCGCTGGATCACCGCCATCCGGAGAAAGGCAGCTTTCGCCAACGCGTTATCGTTTCTCATGTCGGCTTCGATCGCCCCACAGTGATCGTTACCGAAGGCTATGGCGCCGCTTACGCACTCCGTTCCCAATATCGTGAAGAGCTTTCAAAACTTCTCAATGCCAACATGATATTCGTGGAATACCGATACTTCCTTGAGTCTACCCCTGAACCCAAAGACTGGCAATATCTGACAGCCGAGAACTCTGCAGACGACTTACATGCCATCACCACCGCATTCAAAAACATCTATCCGGGCAAATGGATCGCCACCGGCATCAGCAAAGGAGGACAGACTACCCTTCTTTACCGCACTTTCTATCCGGATGATGTAGATATTTCCGTTCCTTACGTAGCTCCGCTTTGTTATGGAGTAGAAGATGGACGCCATGAGCCTTTCCTGCATAAAGTTTCAACACCGGAAAACCGCAAGATAATTGAAGATTTCCAATTGGAAGCATTGAAACGGAAAGCAACTTTACTTCCCCGTTTTGAAAAGTATTGTACTGAAAAGAATTATTCATTCCGTGCACCGATTGAAGAAATTTACGATTACTCGGTATTGGAATATTCTTTCGCTTTGTGGCAGTGGGGTACTCCTATCAGCTCCATACCCGCTACTACAGCCTCTGATGATGAAATTTTCTCTCATCTGCTTGCCATCAGCGAACCGGGATATTTCACCGCCGACAGTCCCAATGCTTCTTTCTTCGTACAAGCTGCCCGTGAATTGGGATACTATGGTTATGACGTCCAACCGTTCAAACAATATCTCTCCATCCAGTCCAGTGAAGGCTATCTGCACCGTCTGATGCTTCCCGAAGAGTTGAAAGATATGCCTTTCGACAAAACTTTAAGTAAGAAAATAACCAAGTTTCTAAAGAAACAGGACCCGAAGATGATCTTCATTTACGGTCAGAACGACCCATGGACAGCCGCAGGCGTCACCTGGCTGAAGAACAAGAAGAATATTCATGTATTTATCCAACCGGATGGCAGCCATCTGGCACGTATCAATACATTGCCCGAAACCGAAAAGGCAAAAGTTATGGAGTTAATAAACGGATGGTTGAAGGAATAGAATGACGAGCTACAGGCTACAAGCTACAAGTGCCTTTCGGTGTACAATTTATAGTCTCACGCTGAAAAGCACTTGTAACTTATAGCTTGTCACTCATTGCTCTTCCAGGATCTCCGCATCCTCAATATTGTCTACAGCCTTCGAAGAAGCTCCCGGCGTACCCGGTGCCTTCGGCCGTTTGCGAGTAAATGTGAACCAATTGATCAATTCGGAAACTGCATACACTATGCTGGTGATACCAATAATGATAAACGCCGTGGAACGTACTCCCGTCGGATTGAACAACGCAATCAGTCCTGCAATCAGAATAAGGACCGGAATGATATAAAACCCCACACGAACCGGCATCCAGCGACGGGCTGCGGAAAGCGATGCAATCTGCTGCACACCACCCAACACAAGAATGAATCCTAATACAAATGTCAGCAAATCTGCAAAGAAACCGGGCATAATAATCAGCCACAGGCCAAACAGCAGGCTGCCGATCCCTTCAATAGGAAGGCGCCGCCTTTCCTCCGCAGTCATTGCAAAATACCCGATAATACTTAAGAGCGATGGTATCAGAAACACAACGCCAATGGTTATAACCAAGTAATCACCTGCCTCATTGGGAAACATCACCAATATCAGCCCGATTACCAGCGCACATATCGTACGCAAAAATGAGTTACTTATTCCTTTCATAAGCTTATGATTTTTTGCGAAGATACGTTTTTATCCGCACAACCCCACAAGAAAGTCACGAAAAATCAATTAACGGTCAGCCAAGCGTTCATATCTTCGGCCACCAACAGCCAATAAAGTAACAAGAGAATAGCAATCGATACACCAATGGCAACTAAATGTTTCCGTTTCATAGTTCATCCTTTCTTTTTTATTGTGAATAATAGTTGTTCTAAATACTCTTATAGAACAACTTTATAAGAAAAATGTTCTTTGAAAGAAAAAAAGCAAGAAATTCTTTGGTAATTAAAACAAAGTGCTTACATTTGCCCCCAGCTAAAACAAAAAGACAATGAAAACAATGCTCATAAATACATATTGGTGGTGGCGCCCGTTACAACTCCGACAGTCGTAAGGGAGCAGCGCTCGTATGTATATATGTGAACATAATATAGATTAAGAAAGAGCCCTGTCGCAACCTGCGACAGGGCTCTTTTCTTTTATCCGGTTTTGAGATAAACAGTAGATCGTAAACAATTAAATAAAAAATAGGATTATGAGTTTTTTAGTAAATCAAGATGGTTATTACGGAGAATTCGGTGGAGCATATGTTCCCGAAATACTCCACAAGTGTGTGGAAGAGTTGCAGAACACCTATCTCAACGTACTGCAAAGCGAAGATTTCAAGCAAGAGTTCGACCAACTGCTGCGTGACTACGTAGGACGTCCTTCCCCACTCTACTATGCCCGCCGGCTTTCCGAAAAATATGGCTGCAAACTCTACCTCAAGCGTGAAGACCTGAACCACACAGGAGCTCACAAGATTAACAACACCATCGGACAGATTCTTCTGGCACGCCGCATGGGCAAGCATCGCATCATCGCCGAAACCGGTGCCGGGCAACACGGCGTAGCTACTGCCACCGTATGTGCCCTGATGAACATGGAATGCATCGTCTACATGGGAAAAACGGATGTAGAACGCCAGCATATCAATGTGGAAAAAATGAAGATGCTGGGTGCAACCGTCATCCCCGTCACTTCCGGAAATATGACGCTGAAAGATGCTACCAACGAGGCAATCCGCGACTGGTGTTGTCATCCTGCCGATACCTACTACATCATCGGTTCCACAGTCGGTCCCCATCCTTATCCCGACATGGTGGCTCGTCTGCAATCCGTCATCAGCGAGGAAATCAAAAAGCAACTCATTGAAAAAGAAGGCCGTGACTGTCCCGACTATCTTATCGCTTGTGTAGGTGGTGGTAGCAATGCCGCCGGAACCATTTACCATTATATCGACGATAGCCGCGTGCAGATCGTCCTCGCCGAAGCCGGTGGTAAAGGAATAGATACAGGTATGACTGCCGCTACCATCGCCCTCGGACAGATGGGAATCATTCACGGTGCACGCACTTACGTCATCCAGAACGAAGACGGCCAGATTGAAGAGCCCTACTCTATCTCTGCCGGACTGGATTATCCGGGTATCGGTCCCATGCACGCCAATCTGGCTGCACAAAAACGTGCCATCGTACTTGCCGTAAATGATGATGAAGCCATCCGCGCCGCCTACGAATTGACGAAACTGGAAGGTATCATCCCCGCCTTGGAAAGCGCCCACGCCCTCGGTGCCCTCGAAAAGCTGAACTTCAAACCCGATGATGTCGTTGTGCTGACCGTTTCGGGACGTGGAGACAAGGATATAGAAACTTATCTTAATGAAGAATTATGAATGAAGAATTAAAAATTAAAGAGTTATGAATACATATAATTATCAAACACATAGCCGTACTATTCTTGGAGACTTGCACACGCCTGTAAGTACTTATCTTAAAGTCCGTGATGTCTTTCCCCAAAGTGCACTCATGGAAAGCTCTGACTATCACGGCAGTGAAAATAACCGTTCATTCATCGGACTCTGTCCATTGGCAAGCGTCAGCATCGACCATGGAACAGCCATCTTCCGCCTGCCCGACGGTACTCGCGAAGAACACCCCATCACACCGGAATATCCTGTGGAAGCAGCTTTAGAGGATTTCCTCGGCCGCTTCCATGTGGAAGGTGAATATGCCAATTACTGCGGCCTTTACGGCTACACCTCTTTCAATGCCGTACGCTATTTTGAAAATATTCCCGTAAAAGATAGCCGCGAAGCTACCAACGACGCACCGGACATGCTCTATATCTTGTATCAATACCTCATTGTCTTCAATGACTTTAAGAACGAGATGGTACTTCTTGAAATGCTTGCCCCCGGTGAAGAAAGTGAACTGGATACGGTGCAGAAAGCCATCAATAACCGCAATTACACCGCCTACGATTTCCGTGCCGTTGGTGAAACCACTTCCCCACTGACCGACGAACAGCATAAAGTAAATATCCGTCAGGGAATTGCCCACTGCCTGCGTGGGGATGTTTTCCAGATTGTTCTCTCCCGCCGTTTCGAACAACGTTTCGTAGGCGATGATTTCAAACTTTACCGTGCCTTGCGCAGCATCAACCCCTCTCCTTATCTGTTCTATTTTGATTTCGGAGGTTTCCGCATCTTCGGTTCATCACCCGAGACGCACTGCCGCATCGAAGGCCGCCACGCCTACATCGACCCCATCGCCGGCACCACCAAGCGCACCGGAGATCCCGAACAGGATGCACTGAACGCCCAATACCTGCACGATGATCCCAAAGAGAATGCAGAGCATGTCATGCTGGTCGATCTCGCCCGCAACGATCTTTCCCGCAACTGCCACGATGTAAAAGTGGATTTCTACAAGGAAATGCAGTATTACAGTCATGTTATCCACCTGGTAAGCCGCGTCAGCGGTACGCTGAACGAAGATGCCCGCCCCATCAAAGCATTCATCGACACCTTCCCGGCAGGCACTCTGAGCGGTGCGCCCAAGGTACGAGCCATGCAACTCATCAGCGAACTGGAACCGCACAATCGCGGCGCTTACGGAGGTTGCATCGGTTTCATCGGACTGAACGGCTCGTTGAACCAAGCTATTACCATCCGTACTTTCGTCAGTCGCAACGGCGTACTCTGGTTTCAGGCAGGCGGCGGCATCGTAGCCAAGAGCAATGAAGAATACGAGTTGCAAGAGGTGAACAACAAACTGGGAGCACTGAAAAAGGCAATCGTAATGGCAGAGAAAATGTAAATTGTAAATTGTAAATAAAATTATGAAAACAGTAATCATAGACAACTACGACTCTTTCACCTACAACCTTGCCCATCTGGTAAAAGAACTCGGCACAGAAGTAGATGTGCTGCGCAATGATAAATTTGAGCTTGAGGAATTGGAGAAATATGATAAGATCATCCTTTCACCCGGTCCCGGCATCCCCGAGGAGGCAGGCTTACTATTAGAGGTCATCCGCACTTACGCAGGACGAAAACCCATACTTGGCGTCTGCCTGGGTGAACAGGCCATCGGACAAGCATTCGGCGGGAAGCTCACCAATCTGAGTGAAGTCTTTCACGGCATACAAACGAATGTGAAAATAAAGAATAAAGATTACATTTTCGACGATCTTCCTACTGAAATACCAGTCGGCCGTTATCACTCCTGGGTAGTGGATACGGACGGATTTCCCGAAGAACTGGTGGTCACAGCCATCAGTCCCGAAGGTCAAATCATGGCACTGAAACATCGGGAATACGATGTTCACGGCATCCAATTCCATCCGGAATCGGTATTGACTCCCGATGGAAAACAGATTGTAGGCAACTGGCTGAAAGGCGTCTGAAATGCCACATCTCATGAGGCTAAATGCCACACTTCACAGGTCGGAATGCCACACCTCACGACCGTTAACATGTGGCATTCCGAACGTTGAAGTGAGGCATTCCGGACACAACAGAATTTTCAATCGTAAATTGTAAATCGTCTAATCGTAAATAAGAAAATGAAAGATATATTAACCCGTCTCTTCAACCACGAAGAGCTTACTTCGGAAGAAACCAAGCAAATTCTCCTGAACATCACCCGGGAAGCTTATCCCGAAGCACAGATTTCCGCATTACTCACTGTATTCCAAATGCGTAGCATCACAGTAGACGAGTTGATCGGCTTTCGCGAAGCCCTTATGGAGACTCGTATCCCTATCGACTTCGCGCCTTATCGGCCTATCGATATCGTAGGTACGGGAGGTGATGGAAAGAACACGTTCAACATTTCCACTTGTGCCTGTTTTGTGGTGGCCGGAGCCGGTTACAAAGTTGCCAAACATGGCAATTATGGTGCCACTTCCGTCAGTGGAGCAAGCAATGTCATGGAGCAACACGGCATCCGTTTCACCAATGATCCCGACAAGTTGAAACGCAGCATGGACGAATGTAACATCGCCTACTTGCACGCCCAACTTTTCAATCCGGCAATGAAGTTCGTCGGCCCTGTGCGCAAGGCATTGGGAGTACGTACACTGTTCAACCTTCTTGGCCCGCTTGTCAATCCTTGCAAGCCTACTTACCAGTTGCTCGGTGTGGCCGATCTTGCACAGATGCGACTCTACACAAATGTTTTTTACAAACTCGGCATCGATTTTGCAGTAGTCAACAGTCTCGATAGCTACGACGAAATTTCCCTCACGGACGAATTCAAAGTCATGACGCGCAATTACGAACGGATTTACCGTCCGCAAGCGCTGGGTTTCAATGCCGCACAGCCCGAAGAGCTCTTCGGTGGAGCCTGCAAAGAGGATGCCGCCCGCATCTTTGACAACATTCTGAATAACCGTGCCACACGTGCCCAAACGCAATGTGTCATTGTCAACGCCGCCTTTGCCATCCAAGTGATGGAACCTGAAAAGGAAATCGAAGAATGCATTGCCATCGCTCGCCAATCGCTGGAGAGTGGACGGGCACTGGAGACGTTGAAGAAGTTTATAGAAATCAATAAATGAGTTACGAGCTACAAAAATATGAAAGATATTTTATCCGAAATCATCGCCCACAAGCGGATTGAGATAGAGCAGCAAAAGCAAGCCGTCTCCCTCAGTCAATTGCAAGAGCAAGCTGCTGCCATGATGCAGGAAGCTGTCGGAAGCGGAACTTCCGGCACAACGCCCGTCCGCAGCATGAAGCGTGCACTCGCAAACTCTTCATCCGGCATCATTGCCGAGTTCAAACGCCGTTCCCCTTCCAAAGGCTGGATCAAGGAAAGCGCACAGGCCGATCTCATTCCACCTGCCTATGAAACTGCCGGAGCTTCCGCCCTCTCCATCCTCACGGATGAAAAGTTCTTCGGCGGAACTCTGCGTGACATCCGTACAGCGCGCCCTTTGGTTAATATCCCGATCCTGCGTAAGGACTTCATCATCGACAAATATCAACTTCTGCAAGCCCGCATTGTAGGTGCCGATGCAGTGCTGCTCATCGCAGCCTGCCTCACACCTGACGAGTGCCACACACTTACCATGCAGGCACACGAACTTGGACTTGAAGTTCTGCTTGAAGTACACAGCACCTCCGAACTCTCCTATATATATAAGGAGACGGATATGGTCGGCGTCAACAACCGTAATCTGGGCAGCTTCGTCACCGATATAAAAAACTCTTTCCGCATTGCAGAAGAGTTAAAAAATGCCGTTGCTGAAATTGATTTTCAGACGCCTCCGCTGCTCGTTTCCGAAAGTGGTCTTTCGCACCCTGAAACCATCCGTGAGCTACGCTCGGCAGGCTTCCGTGGTTTCCTTATGGGAGAGACTTTCATGCGTACAGACGATCCCGGGAGCACATTGGAAGAACTCATTCGCGGTATATAAATTTGGAAATTCACACATAATTTCATATATTCGTGATTTTAAGGTACATAATCCCATGAATACAATGATCAAAGTATGCGGAATGACCGATGCAGGCAATATCCGCGATGTAGAAGTATTAGGTGTAGATATGATCGGTTTTATCTTCTACCCCAAATCCCCCAGATACCTGTATCAGATACCCAGGTACCTGCCTACGCTTGCCAAACGTATCGGTGTTTTCGTCAACGAAACCAAAGAAAACATCCTTATGTATGTCGACCGTTTCGGTCTGAACTATGTCCAGTTGCACGGTAACGAATCACCCGAATATTGCCGCACCCTTCATTCACACGGTATCCGGATCATCAAGGCGTTTTCCATCGCCTTGCCCAAGGATCTTCTTGCCGTTTCCCATTATGAAAGTTTCTGCGACTACTTCCTGTTCGATACCCGCAGCGCCCACTATGGTGGCTCAGGACAGCAATTTGACTGGAGCATTCTGCAACGTTACACTGGCAGTATCCCTTTCCTGCTTAGCGGCGGCATCAATTCTTACAGCGTCAAAGCCCTGAAAGAATTCCACCATCCCCGCCTTGCCGGTATCGATATCAACAGTCGCTTCGAGACATCTCCGGGCATCAAGGATGTGGAACGGATAGAACGTTTTCTCAAAGAATTAAGAACGAATTAAATTTAGAATAACATCATGAATCGTATAAATCAACTTTTTCAGGACAGCCCTAAAAACTTGCTGTCCATCTATTTCTGTGCCGGTTGCCCAACTCTGGAAGGTACTGCTGACGTCATCCGTACCCTCGAACGCAATGGGGTCCATTCGATTGAAATCGGTATTCCCTTCAGTGACCCGATGGCTGACGGCATCGTTATCCAGGAAGCTGCCACGCGCGCTCTTCGCAACGGTATGTCACTGCGTATTTTGTTTGAACAACTCCGCGATATCCGTAGTGATGTCCATATTCCTCTCATCCTGATGGGGTATCTCAACCCTATCATGAAATTCGGGTTCGAAGCTTTCTGCCAGAAATGCGTAGAATGTGGTATCGACGGCGTTATTATTCCCGATCTCCCTTTCAAGGATTACGAAGAAACGTATAAACCTATTGCCGACCGTTACGACATCCGTGTCATCATGCTCATCACCCCCGAAACCAGCGAGGCTCGTGTCCGTGAAATCGACGAACATACCGACGGCTTCATCTATATGGTGTCCAGTGCTGCTACCACCGGTGCCCAGAAAGATTTCGACAGCCAGAAGCAGGCTTATTTCAAAAAGATACAGGATATGCACCTGCGCAATCCCCGCATGGTTGGCTTCGGCATCAGTAACAAACAGACATTTGACGCCGCTTGTGCCAACTCTTCCGGTGCTATCATCGGTAGCCGATTCGTCACCCTGCTGAATGAAGCTGAAGGAGATGCGGAAAAGGCGATCACACAGTTGAAAGAAAATGTAGGAAGGTGATAGGTGGTAGGGTGATAGAGTGATCGGGTGATAAAGGCAGCAATATCATCTTACCACCCTACCACCCTATCACTTTTTTTCCTATCTTTGCACTCAGAATAATCAAAACCCGATTATGTTTATGAAGATCGACTACCCATCTGTGTTACTGATATATACTGGCGGAACCATCGGTATGATAGAAAACCCGGAGACAGGTGCGCTTGAAAATTTCAACTTCGATCATCTTCTCAAACATGTTCCCGAGCTGAAACGTTTCAATTATCGCATCTCTTCCTATCAGTTCAATCCGCCCATTGACTCTTCTGATATGGAACCTGAGCTTTGGGCAAAAATCGTAAAGATTATCAACTACAATTATGACTATTTCGACGGTTTTGTCATCCTTCATGGTACCGATACCATGTCTTACACAGCTTCTGCCCTCAGCTTCATGCTCGAAAACCTGGCTAAACCTGTCATTCTCACAGGCTCCCAGCTCCCTATCGGTACCTTGCGCACAGACGGAAAAGAAAATCTGATTACCGCTATTGAGATAGCTGCCGCAAAAAATCCCGACGGTACTCCCATAGTGCCCGAAGTATGTATCTTCTTCGAGAACGAACTGATGCGTGGCAACCGTACTACAAAGATTAATGCTGAAAACTTTAACGCATTCCGTTCATTCAACTATCCCTCACTGGCTCATGCAGGCATCCACATCAAGTACGATGCACATATCATCCGCCGTCCTGATCCGACACGCCCCATGAAGCCTCATTATCTGTTTGATACCAATGTAGTTATGCTTACCCTCTTTCCGGGCATTCAGGAAAGTATCATCAACTCAGTTCTTCACGTCCCCGGTCTGAAAGCAGTCGTACTCAAAACCTTCGGTTCCGGTAATGCCCCTCAAAAGGAGTGGTTCATCCAGCAACTCAAAGATGCTACCGAGCGCGGTATCATTATTGTAAATATTACCCAATGCCAACGTGGCATAGTTGAAATGGGACGTTACGAGACCGGCCTGAAACTTCTCCAGGCAGGCGTTATCAGTGGTTATGACAGCACCCCCGAATGCGCAGTCACCAAACTTATGTTCCTTCTCGGCCATGGTCTCAGCCAGGCAGAAATCCGTTACCGCATGAACTCCGACCTTGCGGGAGAAATCACCAAAGCATAAGCCATAGCTAGATCTTAAAGGCCAAAAAAATCAACTTTCCCTCCTCTTTTCAAAATTCCGATAACTATAAAACTATAAAGTTAAAAGGAAAAATGAGCAATTAGCTGTTACATAGGCTGAAATGTTCACTAAACATATTTTAAGTAAAACGCAGATAAAGTTGTTAAAAGACATAATTTACAACTAAAACTTGAATAATTTATTTATCTTTGAACCGCAAAAGCTAACCAATATAACATTAAAATAAGAGAAGTATGAAAATTTTAAAACGCTATTACACAGTTATTGCTCTCGTAGCTCCCTTTTTATTAACGGCTTGCGCGGACAATGATGTGTATGACCCCGACAAGGTGCGCCCTGTACCTCCCGTTGAGAATCCTTTGGGAGAAGACTTTGTAGCTCCAACTGGTTTCGACTGGTCAATGATTACTACTGTCAAGTTGAATATTGAAGTCAAAGACGAGTTCAACGGAATGTACAACTATTTGGCAGAAGTTTTCACTACTAATCCGCTGACCAATGCAACTGCAACTCCTATTGCTGCAGACTATGCAAAGGCTGGAAAGAATTATGTTGTAGAGATTAGCATTCCTAAATCCATAGAGCGAGTTTATGTCCGTCAAACTGATCCGAAACAACGTAAGGAAGTCTATGAATTCGTAGTTCCGGGAAATGGAGAGACATTAAATTGTAAACTGTATTATTCAGGAGGTACCACTACAAGAGCTGGTACTGGTAGCACTTCGGCCGCTAATGCTGCTATTGCTGCAGGTTTTAAAGAATTGGAAGACAACAATTACACAGTAGAAACCCCTGATATTCCGACAGCTCCGGACAAATCGGACGATCCTGTGAGCCAATACGATAAAAATAAGTTCAATGATGGAGCCAGAATCGTTGTCCCAGCTGGAGAAGTAAGCACTGTAATCTACCAGATGGCCAGCGGTAAAGGTACGATTTTTGTAAAAGGTACATGGAAAGTAACTAATATCTATTCTAACTTTGACATTTACGTATTAAACGGAGGTAAAATAGAAATTGCAACTCCAAGTAGTAAGACATTTACAACTGTTTCTAAATTTGTAGTAGAAAAAGGTGGTACAGTTGAATGTACAAGTAATTTTGCTGCCAATTATGGTGATTGGTTCATTGGAGGAGACTTTATCGCAAATGGCGACGTAACATTCGGAGCATCAACTTCGTCAGTGACTATCGCTTCCGATGTAACTATGTCCATCAACAACGGTACGCTCAAACCATGTAGTAAGGTTTATAAGAATTTTGGTACGATTACGGCTGCCACTATTACTGCAAATATGGGTTCATATCCGGAGATTTACAATGCCGGCACAATCGAGGTTACCGGAGTCATGGATCTTGTTAAAATGAACTTCATTAATAAAGGTGAACTTACAGTTGGACAATGGTTTAAGGTAGATAACAGCAAAGTACTGAACAAAGGTCAGCTTTCATCCCTGAACCTTGAGTTCACCACCAGTACCTTCAGCAATTATGGAGCAATTTTAGTAGACGAACAAACCGGTGTCATAAAGACTAATAACACATCAAATGGCAGCTTCATAGTAAATCATGACAAAGGCATTATTAAAGGATATCACCTGAGTGGAGGAGTTTCCGTCTATAATGACAGTTATGGCGAATTCACAATATTCGAGAATTCCTCAGTTGACATGCTATATAATAGTTGTGCACTAATAGTAAAGGAGAAATTCAATTGGGGAAATGTGACACTCGACAATGGCTCCATCACTGGAGAGAAACCCGAGAACCTGAATACCTCCGGAAGTAATGCCGACCAGTGGAAGCCGGTTCCAGTAGTTATGAGTAATGATAGTCCGATACAATACATTCTGAAGAACGGTTCAGTAATCAAAGCTACTTTGTTACATATCAACAGGACTCCAAGCAATTTCAGGGGAGAAGGAAACAATCCCTCTTTGCTGCAGGTTGGAGGAGTGCGTATATCTCAAGGTGGCGATACTAATTTAAAGGACCTGGTTATAGAAATGCCTGAAAACGCATTTACCTATGATCCTCCTTACAATGGCGTAAATAATGCCAGATGGCTTACAAGCGGATGTTCAACTACCGGATGGGGAGGATCAAAGAATACATTCTCTACTTGTGGTGGCTATTACTATTCTGGTAATGAAGGTGATCCTGATCCGGAAGATCCTGAGAAACCGGACGTAGAGGATAAAACAATTTATACTTACGCCTTTGAAGATCAATGGCCTGCTTATGGCGACTTCGACATGAATGACATTGTTGTTACTATCAATAAGATGGCCATTACCGATAGCAAGAAGTTAACCATTCAAGGAAACATACGCGCCGTTGGTTCCAGCCGTAAGACTGGTGTGGGAATCCAGTTCCTGAATGTGAGTAGCAGCGGAGTAACCTTAAGTGGAAAAGTACAAAGCGGAACTCCAGTTTTTGAAAGCGGACAAAGCAATCCGGTTGTAATCCTCAGTACTAATGCACATAAATATTGCAATCCTTCTATTGCGGATGATGACTTTACGTTCTATTGCACGGATCCAACCGCTGGAAGTAGCTACAATTCAGGAGATGGAGCTGCGTTTGAAATCGCAATGACCTTCTCTACAGCTGAAGAAGCAAAGAAAGCCATGAATGTCAAGAACTTGGATGTATTCATTATTAGTAAAGAAGCCCAAGGAAATGTAGGGCGTACGGAGATACATATGGCTAGCTATGCTCCTACCAATTTAGCTACCACAGCTTTATTTGGAATGGGTAATGACGCTTCTGCACACAATAGTATGCTTAATGTCGGCCAGAAAGGCTACTATATTAGTACTGAGGGTTTGGCATGGGGTATTTGTATTCCTGGTACAGAAATATGGAAATGGCCAAAAGAATATAAGATAATCACAACTGTTTATCCCGGATTCAAAAACTGGGTAATCAATGGTGGACAAGCTGAGGACTTAAGTTGGACATCTAACCACACCAGCGATATCTTTGTAAAACCTTGATAAGCGAACATCAAAACAACTTTTATTTTAAAGCCGGAAGTATACTTCCGGCTTTTTTTATCACAATCACCAGAAAAACAATATTCTTTTCGCCCCAAAAAGCCAGGAAAATAATATAGGGCGTACAGAAATACACATGCCCAATTATGCTCCTACAAAATTAGCCACTACTGCTTTATTTGGAATGGGCAACGACGCTTCTGCACGCAATAGCATGCTTGGTGTTGACCAAAAAGACTACTATATCAGTACTGAAGGTTTAGCATGGGGCATTTGTATACCAAGTACAAAAGTCTGGGAATGGCCCAAAGAATGGAAAATGATTACAGATGTCTACCCCGATTTCAAAGATTGGGTCACAAGCGGTGGAGCCAATAATACAGATTGGATATCCAATCATAATAATGACATTTATGTAAAACCTTAATCACCCTTGTAAAGCAAGGTATAAAAAAGTCGGAAAATATCTGACTTTTTTATACCTTGCTTTACAAAACTTATTAATCATACTTTTTCTCCCCTTATCAAGAGCTTAAAAAGCAGAAAAATATTATTTGATGATTTTAAAGAGAAAGTTGTTTCATCTAACCGAAGACATCTCTTAAAAAGAGTTAATTAAATGATTTTTCTCTCCCTATACAAACACTATTAGCGCAAATAAACGTATTTTTGCTTATTCTCAAACGAAATAAATGTATTAACGGAAAAGTAATAAGATAAAACTGCCTTCATCGCTTGTAAAGCCTATAAAGAAAGCAGTTTTTTTTATGAACAGAAAACTTATAATATACAAAGCAGGTAATAGAATAATATAAATGGCAATAATGAAACAGATATTATTAGTAGATGATAAGGCCTCTATAGGCAAAGTGCTCTCTATGTATTTAGGAAAAGAGTATGATTTCGTGTACTGCGAAGATCCTTTAAAAGCAATTGAGTGGTTACACGAAGGTAATGAACCCGACTTGATCATATCAGACATACGTATGCCTAAAATGAATGGTTCGGAGTTTCTTAAATACCTCAAGGACAACGAACTCTTCAAACATATCCCCGTTATGATGCTTTCAAGCGAGGAAAGTACTACTGAGCGTATCCGTCTGCTTGAGGAAGGCGCGGTAGACTACATTTTGAAGCCTTTCAACCCTATGGAGTTGAAAGTACGTCTCAAAAAGTTTATTTAAATCAACAACAAATACGCATAAAAGGACATGTTATACTACATCTATATAGGAAGTAATCGGATTATTATCGATCATCTGAGCAAAGTTACAGGGGGTATGTTCGTTGCCGTCTCTTCCCCCCAAAAAGCGGCCAAAGTAATCGATGGTATTCGGGAGAGGTATAACATATCCATTCTTTACGAACAAACAGATACACGTGAGGTAGATTGTAGTGAGATATCCTATTTACGTAAGCGTTATCCCCGGGTTTACATCACTCTCATAACGGAAGAACTGAAATCCGAAAACCGGAAGGCTTATCTGCAAGCAGGAGTGAACAATACACTTCCACCACATGCCGAAGAAGATAGTATTCAACGTATGAATACATACCTCAGAGCACGCAAAGAGAGTAAGCTGAAAGAATTTAGCGAAACACACCGCAAGGTACTGAATACATTTCATCTTCCTCTATGGAAACGTACGTTTGATATACTTTTTGCAAGTGCAGCCGTTATCATTCTTTCTCCTGTATTGATAGGAACTGCCATTGCCATCCGCATAGAAAGTAAAGGGAAGATTATTTATAAATCGCAACGTGTAGGTTCTAATTATCAGATTTTCAACTTTCTGAAGTTTCGTTCCATGTACACTAACGCGGATAAGCGGTTGAAAGAATTAAATGCGCTTAATCAATATCAGATAGAAGAAGTTGAAAGTTCTGATGAAGAACCTGAAATTCGTTTCGATGACCTTTCTGGAACACTGGATGAAGAAGAAAGCTTGTTGATTTCGGACGATTTTGTAATTTCCGAAGAAGATTTCGCGAAAAAGAAAGAAAAAGCTCTGAACAGCACATTCATTAAATTGGAAAACGATCCACGTGTAACACGCGTAGGGCGTATTATACGTAAATACAGTATTGATGAATTGCCACAGTTATTCAATGTTCTGAAGGGCGACATGAGTATTGTAGGAAATCGACCACTTCCACTCTATGAAGCAGAGCTGTTGACCAGTGATGCCTATATAGACCGCTTTATGGCTCCGGCAGGCCTTACTGGTTTGTGGCAAGTGGAAAAGCGTGGTGGTGCAGGCAAAATGTCAGCTGAAGAAAGGAAACAATTGGATATTAAATATGCAAGAGACTTTTCGTTTTGGTTGGATATGAAAATATTATTCAGAACTCTAACTGCATTTGTCCAAAAAGAAAATGTATAACTACAACAATAGAATAAGAATTGTTAAATTGCAAATAAGAAAAATGATAAGAAAATATACCCAAATTATAATTTGCAGCATATCCTTTATCGGATTGTGTGCGTTTTCACCATATGCATCATCACAAGAGGGTATGACGCGTGAGGAGCGTATCAAAGCGTTAGAAAGGTTGAAGATGGAAGATGAAAAAATAGAGGCAAATACAACGGGATTAATTACAAAAAATACACCTATAGAAATAGAGAAATTAGAACTGCCTCCGCTTTCTGTTTTTTTAGATGCTGTAGTTGAAAATGCTACTGTGAAAAGAGCCCAGTCGCAAGTAGAACAAGTTAAAACCAAATACCGATTAGAGAAACGAAATTGGTGGAACTACTTCCGTCTTAATGGCATGTATTCATACGGTCGATATAATGTCATCGGTAATGCCAGTGATGAGTTTACTCCTATGTATCAAACAACGATGTCAAGTGCACAACATAACTTTAATGTAGGAGCTAATATCGGTATCAGCCTCGGTGATATTATAAATCGTCCATTAAAGTTGAAAGATTATCGTTACCAGATAGAACAGTTGAAGTATACCCAAGAAGAGGTTATGGAAGACCGTCGTTTACTTGTTCTAGAAGCATACAATGCAGTGACGGAGCAATTAGCTACAATTAGAGCAAAGGCTGAAACCGCTGCCTTATATAATGCACAGATGAAAATCTCTGAAAACAACTTCATACAAGGGAAAATGGATATTATCTCCCTTTCTTTAGAGCGTGCGCGACGTTCAGGCGCTGTAACTAGTTACGAACAGAGCCGAGTAGCTCTACACAACTCAATTGTGTTATTAGAGATGCTGACTAATGTAAAAATTTTAAAAGAAAAAAGATAGAGCCCTATGGATATAATGCTATTCATATCACAGTTCCTATACCGCATTCGCTACTGGTTATTGTGGGGAACTCTTTTTGTTACGGGATTGGTGGTTTACTTCACCCAATTCTTGCCCTATAGTTACACTGTTACAAGTAGCATCTATGCAGGCGTAACCAATTCGACTTCCCTTGATGGCTCTTCTATTAATTATATGGTTATAAATAGTACCTTTGATAATCTAATCAACCTCGGTAAGTCACGCGGAACATTAGAAAAAGTATCTTTGCGTCTATTGGCAAACTCATTAACCTTTGGTGAAGAATGGAAAGATAACCAATACATCCAAGCCAAGCATTATCGACAATTACTCCAAATTACCCCAAAAGAAGTGTTGGCATTAGTTGACCGAAAAGATGTTGAAAAGACATTAGCCAACCTAACTGCCTATCGTAAACCGAACGATAATAATTTCATCTATTCAATTTTTAACCGCCCCGTTGCATTTTACAGTGCAAAAGCATTGGATGGCATTAAAATAAAACGTGTTGGAAATAGTGATATACTTGAAATTGAATATACATCTGCCGACCCTGGTATTACTCAAAAGACCGTTGCTATTTTAATAGACGAGCTGATCAAAGCCTATGAAATTCTTCGATATAAGTCAACCAATGATGTTATTGCCTATTTCATGGAACAAGTTCGACTTGCTAAACAGAAAATGAACGAGGAAGAAGATGATTTAATGCATTATAATGTACAAGAACGTATCATTAACTATCCGGAAGAAACTAAAGCTTTAGCAGGAACTCGTTATGAGGTTGAAGACCGCTTGGAAGAAGCCGAACGTATTTACGAAGCTGCAGTAAGCTTGCGCAACATGCTGGAAGATAAAATGGACATACGGGCTCAGATTATTCGTAATAATACAAACCTATTACAAGAATTAAACAAGGTTAGTGCTTTGAATCAAAGTATCATGGAACGAGAAATTTTTATTTCTGATGACTCCAGGCTTACAGATGAAAATATACGAAAGGAAAAAGAAGCACTAAAAAAAGCAGAAGACAACATCAGTCATATATCAGACAATTTAAATGAGTTCAATTTCACCAAAGAAGGTGTTGGCATTCAAGATATGGTAGTAGAATGGTTGACAGCCTGCATAAATGAAGCTAAGGCTAAAGCTGAACGTGAAGTTATAAAAAAACGACAACAGGACATCTTTGATCAATATAGCCACATGTCCCCCATCGGAACGCAAGTTAATCGAAAAGAACGTGCAATAGGTATTGCAGAAGATAATTACCGTACTCAGTTGAAAGGCTTGGCCGACGCAAATCTTCGTCTGAAAAACATTGAAATGAGTACTAGTAATTTGCAAACTGTAGCTCCACCGGACTTTCCATTAACTGATAATGGACGCAGCCGAATGCTCTATATTCTACTTGCCTTTATAGGAAGTATTGTATTTATCATAACTTATTTCTTACTAATTGAGTTATTAGATCGCACTTTGCGTGATCCGATTCGCAGTAAACGTCTCAGTGGCTTACCAGTGATTGCAGCTTTCAATGGCATTAGTAATTTAAAATTCCGTGGCTTTTTGAAAGTATGTAATCGTATTGCCGCTGCTTATAGTTGCCATCGGTTGAACCAATATTTATCACCTAATCGTCCTAATGTTATCAACATGATTAGCGTTAATAGCCGTGAAGGAAAATCATTCCTTTCTAGATACTTTATGGAACATTGGAAATCGGAAGGTTTACGTGTACGTTTGGTATGTTACGACGTTGACTTTGAAGCAAGCAGCAGTAAGTATATACAAGCGGAACAGTTATCAGACTTCTGGAATCTGAACGAAGCGGAACAAATACCGGATATCATCATAGTAGAATATCCCCCTATTAAAGATGCAGCTATTCCCTTACCAGTACTTCAAAAGGCTGATGTGAATTTATTGGTGGCTAATGCCTGCCGTTTATGGCGCAATAGTGATAAAACAACAATTGCTCCCATCAAAGAAGCATTGAAAGACACTCCATTTATGCTTTATCTAAATAATGCGGATAGAGATGTAGTGGAATCTTTCACTGGCGAATTACCTCCCAAAACTCCAACTCATTCATTCTTCAGCAGGTTGGCTCAACTAGGTCTTACATCTAAGAAAAATGAAGTAAAATAATAACTTTAAAGAGAACTAAAATGGCATATAATAGTCGATACCCTGTCCGCGAACTTCCTCCACAAGCAGCACTTGCTTCTTTGCTGCTCATTGGGTTAGTGACTATTGCGTATGCCATCATTACTCAAAAATTATTAATTGCTGCTATCATTATTAGCCTGCCTTTGGCTGCTATTATATTATTTTATGGCCTCCAAGCTCCCCGCTTCGGTTATCTAATATATGCAACATATGCATTTTTTTTTATTGCAATTATGCGTTATACTCGTATCACGGGACTTAGCGTTATCTTGGATATACTTTTAGTATATATGGTGATATCCATACTTTTTTCCTTTCTCCGAGGTAAAGCAGACATTAGGTTGACGAATGCCGTAAACATATTGACCATTAGTTATATTCCCTGGATATTATTCATTTTGTTTCAGTTCCTAAATCCAGGGATACAAGCCGAAGGTATCACAATAGGAATCCGCATCATAATATTGGAGACTTTTATACTTTATATAGTCTCGTCTTTACTGGCAGACAAACCCAAAGCATTAAAAATAGGATTAATAACTATAGGAGTATTCGTATCAATCGCATTTCTGAAATTATGGTGGCAGAAAAGTATGGGTTTCGATTTTGCCGAAAGAGAGTGGCTTATGAGTAGTGGAAGCTGGAGAACACATATCATAAATACAGGAATCCGCTATTTCTCCATAATTTCTGACGCTAGTAATTTTGGGGCATGTATGGGACTCGTAACAATTGTATATGCTATTATCGGCATACATACACGTAATAAACTATTATCATACTTTTACTTAGCTGTAGCGATAATGGCATTAATCGGCATGTTTTTGTCCGGTACGCGTGGTGCCATTGCTGTTCCTGTAGCCGGAATTGCACTCTACTGTCTGCTCTGTAAAAATATAAAAATATTCGCAACTACAGCACTCATCGGTATATTGGTAGTTTCATTTTTTTCTCTCACTAATATTGGAGAAGGAAATTCTTTTATACGACGTATGAGGACTGCTTTTCGTCCTACAAAAGATGCATCTTTTAATGTTCGTGTCGAAAACCGTAAAGAGATCGCAGCATATCTGGAAAAATATCCATGGGGAGTTGGTATAGATGAAAACATTCCAAAGTTATGGAAAAAAGGAGATATATATGAAGAAGGAACTCTCCCGCCCGACTCTTATTATGTAAGAATATGGATACAAACCGGTTATATGGGATTGAATCTTTACCTTGCCATATTAGTTGTAGTACTGCTCCGATGTTGCTACATTGTCATGTTCCGCATCAAGAACAAGGAATTATACCATACACTGGCAGCTTTGACTTGTGGAGTCTTTGGAATATGGGTCAATGGTTATACTGGCGAAGCAATGAATACTGCCCCTACTAATTTTTTCATAGCTGCTTCATTAGCATTCATTATGAACGGCCCTTATATAGACAAACAGATTACTCAAGAAAAATCAATATAAAAACAAGTAATATCATATCATGAGCGAGATTTTTTCCATATTCAATCCCGATTGGTGGGTAGATGAAAACAACAATGCTTTACAAATTGCAGATGCCATTTTGTTCTTGTTGCTAAGCATTCCGGTGTTGTATCTTTTTATTTGTGCACTTTTCTCGTTGGGGAAATACAAGAATCCCTATCCTCCTGCTAAAGTACACCACCGTTTTCTTGTATTGTTTACAGTATTACGTAATGGCAAAGAAGTGATTCACTCTATAAATAGTTTCTTGGATACTCAACTTTATCCACGTGATAAGTATGACATAGCCGTTGCAGCAACTCAATTGCCGGAAGAAGATTTAGTAACTCTGCTTCAGATGCCAGTCAACATTGTTGTTCCCGATAAAGAACAATGTACGAAAGTTTATGCTATCCAGCAAGTTATGGAGCGTTATTCTCCTGCAGAATACGACATGGTTGTTATTTTTAATTCTGATAATCGAATTGTTCCTAATGCATTAAACTTGTTCAACAATGCATACTATTCCGGATGCGATGCTATCCAGGCGCACCGAATGACCGAAAATCTAACTACCAGTATTGCCGTATTAAATGCCACCAGTGAAGAAATTAATAATAATATCTTCCGTAAAGCGCATACACGCATGGGATTTTCTTCTGCCCTAATAGGTTCAGCTATGGCATTTGATTTTCCAATGTTCCATGAAATAGCACCTAAGCTGAAAGGTTCTGATTTAAGTAAATCGATGGAAACAGCACTGTTGCAACAGAACATCTACACGGAATATATGGAAGAAGTAGTATGTTATAGTAAGAAAGAAGAAAGTGCCAATGGATATGAGGCCCAACGTATTGGTTGGCTCCGTTCACAATATAGTAGTACTATCTTCGCACTAAAAAAACTACCGATAACTCTGCTTAAAGGCGAATGGGACTATGCGCTCAAACTTTTCCAATGGTTAATGCCATCACGTTTTCTACTTATCGCTCTTATCACCTTGTGTGCCATCGGCATTACCCTCCTCGATTTCACACTTAGCTTTAAATGGTATACCCTTTTAGGTGTCATTATTATTACATTTATAATGGCGTTACCGGATGGAGAAGTAAACAAACGGTTCAAACACTCCATATGGGCATTGCCAATCTTAGTATTTGCAAGTCTATTTAGTCATATTACACGTTTCTTCCAAAAAAAGAAAACTCCCAAAGACAAAAAGACAGAAGAGTCAGAAAATAAATAGAAAACATGAAGATAGCTATTGAAGCGCAACGTATTTTTCGCCCCAACAAACACGGTATGGACTTTGTTGCATTAGAAACCATACGTGAATTGCAGAAAAGGGACGACGGTAATGAATATTACATTATTGTCGCTCCCGGGGAAGATCGCTGCTTGGAAGAGTCGACTAATCTATCCATCATAGAGCTAAAATGTCCAACTTATCCTCTTTGGGAACAGGTAGCATTGCCGCGCGTAGTAAAACGTTTAAAAGTCGATTTACTTCATTGTACTTCAAACACAGCTCCTTTATGGTGTCCCGTACCTCTGGTTCTGACACTGCATGATATAATCTATTTGGAACCGAGACAACACCGAAGTCCTTCCCTTTATCAGGAATTAGGCTGGCATTATCGTCGAATCGTAGTACCACATATTCTAAAGAAATGCAAGAAAATAATAACGGTCTCACATTTTGAATGTAATCGTATCCGTAAAGCATTAAATATTTCAACAGAACGTATTACAGCAATATATAATGGATATAATACTCATTTTTTCCCACAGGATAAAATTGACATGCGTATAGTCCACCAATATATTCCAGAAAAGGACTTCCTGTTCTTTCTCGGTAATACCGATCCTAAAAAGAATGCTGTGCGTACTTTGAAAGCATATAGTCTATATCTGCAACGGTCCAACATAAAGCGACCGCTCCTAATCGCTGATTTGAAAGAAGAATATATTGATAACTTGCTAGAGCAAGAGGGAATCTCTGATATTAAATCATATCTATATTATCCAGGTTACATTGCCAACCATGACTTGGCAACACTTTATAATGCAGCTTTTGCATTCCTCTACCCATCACTCCGTGAGAGTTTTGGTATTCCAATGATAGAAGCGATGGCGTGTGGGGTGCCCATCATTATCGGAAATACTTCCGCAATGCCCGAAGTTGCCGGTCCGGGTGCATTAGCTGTTGATCCGTACAAACCGGAAGAGATTGCAAATATGTTATTAAAATTAGAGATAGATGAGACATTATATCTAAAACAAAAAGATTACGGATTACTTCGGTCACAACAATTTTCATGGGCAAAGACTGCTGATGAATTAGTCCAACTATACCGCAACCTGAGATTATAAACCAATTGAATCAACCAAATATGAAAGCTCTTTTTCTCGTCTTTTACGGTTTTCAAGAGTATAACGGAATCAGCAAGAAAATCAAATATCAGGTAAACGCTTTAAAGAAATGCGGTTTGGATGTCCCAACCTGCTATTATGAAGTTACGCCCGATGGGAGCAGACAATGGTTAATAGACAATAAAATATTGGCGGATCTTGGCAAAGGAGTGATAGCCAAACTTAAAAAGCGTGTTTCATTCCGTCCCATCATCCGATATGTGGAGAAAGAAAATATCTCATTGATATACATACGCTCCTACCATAACGCTAATCCTTTCACAATACATTTTGTGAGAGAACTTAAAAAAAGGAATGTAAAAATCCTCTTGGAAATACCTACCTATCCTTACGATCATGAGTATTGTTCTGTGAAAGAGAAGATACAGCTATATACCGATAAATTATTCCGTCGTGCATTTTGCAGATATATCGATGCCGTTATCACTTTCTCCAACGATACAGAAATTTTTGGCTGTCGTACCATACGGATTTCCAATGGCATAGATTTTAGCCAAATTCCGCTAAGAACAAAAGTAAGTAGCTTAAATTATGAACTGCATTTAATCGGTGTAGCCGAAATACACTTTTGGCATGGTTTTGATCGTTTAATCAAAGGGCTTGGAGAATACTACAGTAATCATCCCGAATACAAAGTCTTTTTCCACCTTGTAGGGAATATAACTGGCGAAAGAGAATATCAAGAAATTATGACGCCCATACGTGAATACGGATTGGAGCCATACGTCATTCTATATGGAGCGCAACACGGCGAAGCACTAGATGCTCTTTTTGAGCAAGCAGATTTTGCAATTGGCAGTTTAGCACGCCATCGTAGCGGAATATATAATATTAAAACATTAAAAAACAGAGAGTATGCTGCACGAGGCTTTTCTTTCATCTATTCTGAGACAGATGAAGACTTTGATCAAATGCCTTATGTACTGAAAGCTGCAGCTGACGAAAGCCCCATCAACATTCCACAATTAATCTCTTTCTGCCATTCACAGTCTATGTCTCCACAAATGATAAGAGATTCTATCCGACACTTATCGTGGGAAGAGCAAATGAAGAAAGTATGTGACGATGAAATATTCCGAAACTCAAATATATAGTGAATTATGGCAACTATCAAACAGCAAATGCTTTCGGGCGTATTTTATACAGCTATCGCCAAATATTCTGGCATCATCATCTCTTTGATAGTAATGGCTATATTGGCACGTCTGTTAAGTCCGGATGATTTCGGTATTGTTGCTATTGCCACTGTTTTTATCAACTTTTTCAACATCTTTACCAACATAGGGATTTCTTCTGCTATTGTTCAAAATAAAGAATTAACGCTACAAGACATCAACAATATCTATATGTTTACATTATGGATAGGAGTGGCACTGAGCATATTGTTCTTTTTGTCCACAGGCTTCATCGTCGATTATTATCAAGATGACCGTCTAAGCCCCATTTGTCAATTGCTATCAGTGAACCTATTCTTTTCATCTGCCGGCATTGTGCCCAATACGCTTTTTTATAAAGATAAAAATTTTAAATTCATCGCTTGGCGAACTCTTATTATACAAATTGTGGTAGGCATTCTTGCTATCATAGCGGCTTGGGCTGGAGCAAGTCTTTACACATTGCTTATCCAACCCATTTTATCGAGCGCCTTGATTTACTTTATTTCATTGAAAAAATATCCCCAAAAATTCCTCTGGACATGGGGAATAAATAGTCTAAAGAAAATTTGGGTATACTCCATATATCAATTTCTTTTCAGTGTAATGAGTTATTTCATTCGTAATTTTGACAAGATACTAATAGGAAAATATATTGGTATGAGCCCATTAGGTTATTATGAAAAGTCTTATCGTCTAATGTCCCTGCCAATACAAAATATCACTTACGTCATCACTCCGGTACTGCACCCGATTTTGAGCGATTACCAAAAAAGAAAAGAAAAATTAGCTACTATCAATGAGCGAATGGTGCACCTTCTGGCTTTTATCGGTTTCCCTCTAAGCATACTCCTCTTCTTCTGCGGACGCGAGCTAATGCTTTTTATATTTGGTTCCCAATGGGAACCTTCTATACCCGCTTTTCAAATACTTTCACTAAGTGTTGGACTACAAATCGTAATGTCTTCATCCGGTTCATTCTTCCAGAGCAGTAATGATACGCGCGGGCTTTTCATCTGTGGCGTCTTTACAGCCTTTGTCACTTGTACCGGATTCTTAGTCTGTATCCTATTCTTCTGTACTTTAGAGGCTTTTGCCTATAGTATGCTACTCTCCTATTTCTTAAGTTTTATACAATGCTATTGGCAACTCTATCGCTATCAGTTTCGCAGGAATATAAAATATTTATATAAACAACTCACTTCACCATTGCTCATCACACTACTGGTTGGAGGATTATTATATGTTATTTCCCTCTATTCATCCAATTGGAACATATTGATAAGTTTATGTGTAAAGAGCCTTTTGACACTACTTTTGTGGGGAAGTTATGTACAATGGCGTAAAGAATATGACATAGTGACCAAAATCAGGAAAATATTTCGTAAGTATTAATCACATGCAGTTCACTTTCTCTTCAATCTGTGCCTCACCTTCATCTCCAAACGCACCCATACCGACCTTAATCGATAACGAAGTGGAGTACGGTTAGGCAAAGCTATCCATGAATCCGGGCATAAATCAGATGTATCATAATGAGAATAGTGCGGCCCGAACCACGGAACCGGATAAAAAACTTTCTTTTCCGGATTTGTATTCAGCCAAGCTCCCCACCAACTAAAAGAACTATTGCTAATGATATTGTTTGTAGCCAAGCTTTGCAGATAAAAATCTTCCAACATAGAGTTTCCCTTATCAGCAAATATATAATTCTGTCCTTTGAAGTGCTTCTTACACCACCTCAAATCATCACTGATTATTACAAAAAGTGTAGCTTCTCCAATCTCCTTGATGGCTTTCTTAAAATAATCCATTGAACAGATACTAAAACGATGAGGTAATTTAAGATAATCCCCCCGACGTACATGGATGCAAGTAAATGATTGTTTCAGAACTTCTCCATATTTTTGCTCCAATTCATCCCCTATTTCTTCAGGCATGGCATACAGTTGTCGCATCAAATTGTCGTCAACATACTTATAAGACTGGAAATATCCGTCAACTAATATATCTTTTCCTTCATAAGGAATAGGCTTGTATGGAAAATCACGCCAACTGTAGAAAGAAATTTCTGCCGGAACTTCACGCACAAATTCTATTTCACGAAAAATATACTTTTTAAAAGAAGAAACATATTTCCACATAGACTCTTGACTGACGGTAGATATTGCTTCCCCATCAGGAGCCACTACTACTTTGAAATCCGTATGACATTGCTCTGCCAAGGAAGCACCTGCTGCAATCTGGAAAAGATAGTTACCAAAACGGCCACTTAATCGAATATAAATCATAAATCTAAAGTTTATAGCCATTTAAGTAAAGGCCATTTTTCATTATATTTATTTATTACCAAATCTAGTGCAATACACAACCACACCACAAATATTATTTCTATTACAGATGCAAGATAAGAATTTATATCAGGAATTATGCTGCTAAAAAGCTTATTTAACAAAGTAAAGATTAGACAATGTATACACATTAATCGCAATGAGCATCTTCCTATTTTAGAAAAAAGATGAATTATCCCTGTCTTCTCAAAATGACTTAAAATAATAGAAATAATTAAGTATTCAGCAACACCATTTATTATAGTAAACAGTAAACAAAAATGATTTTTTATTAAAAGAATTCTCACTAAAGTAAAACGGATTCATTTTAAGCGGTAAAATTGGAGTATATCTGATCAGAATTCATTATCTTTGTAATGTATGTATCAAAACAGACCTAATCATGAGTAATTGTTCCACCACCAATCCGGCTCCCAAAGTATCTGTGATTATACCTATATACAATACAGATGCCTATTTGAGTGAAGCTTTAGACAGTATTTGCAACCAAACATTGAAAGAATTAGAAATCATTCTTATCAATGACGGTTCCACAGACAAAAGTCAAAACATAATTGAAGAATATGCAGTTCGTGATTCAAGGATACAATGGCATATACAGCCCAACCAAGGGCAAGGGGTAGCACGTAATCATGGCCTACAATATGCTACCGGAGAATATATCTACTTCATGGACAGTGATGATATATTAGACACAACGGCATTGCAGCAATGTTACGATGCCTGTGAGCAGAAAAAGTTAGACTTTGTATTCTTCGACGCGGAAACAATTATGGAAACACCCGCCTATTTACCGGATTATAACAGAAAAAATAAAATCAATGACAAAATATGGAAAGGTACAGAGCTTTTGGAATATGAGCTAAACCAATATATTTTTTCTGCCCCATGCTGGTTGTGTTTCACTCGTCATTCATTCATACGGAAATATTTCACAGGATTTCCTGTAAGTAGCCACGAAGATCATATTTTTGTGATACAAATTCATCTGTATGCACAAAGGGTTGCATACATCAACCAAACATTCTTTAAACGAAGGGTACGTCCAAACTCAACTATGACGAATAATTTTAGCATGCGTGATATAGAGGGGTATAGCGTTATATGTTCTAAAATGCTATCGCTACGTCAGCAGCATCCTGAATGGACTTCCATTATAGACAAGTATCTATGGCAAACTCTAAATGCCATAATCTGGAATGCTTATAGGATGACTTTTCTGGAAAAAATAGAAACAGTCTGTCGTTTCCGCCGCTTATCTTTTAACCAATACATCACTTTCAGGCATTGGTTAGTATTCTGGTTCAAACGTTCTCATAATTTTTCTCAAAAAAAGAAGAAAAAAGAATGAAAGCGCTCGTCTCTATTATCACAGTCAATCACAATGGCGTCATCGATACCTGTGAGATGATAGAATCTTTTCATAAGTACGAAACATACCCATACGAAATCATTGTCGTAGACAATGGTTCACACATGCCGGAAGGTGAAGAATTACAAAACAAATATCCTGATATAAAAGTGATACAAAACACAAATACCGGTTTTGCCGGTGGAAATAATGCAGGATTAAGTGTAGCTAAAGGGCAGTACTTGTTTTTTATCAATAATGACACGCTAATTAAGGCTCCTGTATTAAACACATTAATACAAAGACTGGAAGCTGAAAAAGAAAACGGCGGAGTATCTCCGATGCTAAAATATGCCTATGCCCCCGATATATTGCAATTTGCAGGCTTCACTCCATTCTCGTATATTACTCTGCGAAATAGAGCAATAGGGTTTAATGACAAAGACCAACCACGCTATCACACAGCTTGCGAAACGGCATCATTACATGGCGCCGCAATGATGGTTTCCCGCGAGGTACTCCAAAAGGCAGGTCCCATGAGTGAAGATTATTTCCTCTTTTATGAAGAGTTCGACTGGTCTGCAAGAATATTGCGTGCAGGATATAAGTTATGGTATGAGCCGGCTGCCATAGTTTATCATAAAGAAGGTATGACTGCCAGAAAAGGGTCGCCATTGAGAGAGTTCTATCTCTCACGTGCCCGGATATTATTTGCTCGCAAGAATTTTTCCAGTATTAGAAAACTTTTGTCTTGTCTATATATTTCAAGTATCGCCGCTCCCAAAAAGGCAATATTATATTTACTTCACGGAGAGTCTAACTTAGCCAAAGCTGTACTACACGGCACATTCAATGGTATAATCTCAAAATATAAGAAACCATAAAAGTGATTAACACCGCAACCGTTCGAACAAATCTTTCCACTGCTGCATTATGTTCTCTTTTGAGTAACGTAAGACACTCTTTCTTGCACGAGTTCCCATCTCACGCCTCAATGTGTCATCCTGAATCAGACGACCTATTTTTTGCGATAACAGCTGTACATTCCCATTCTCAACCAACAAGCCATCCACTTCATCCTCGATAATATCCGATGGTCCATGCGGACAATCAAACGAAACACATGGAAGCCCGCAAGCCATTGCTTCTATCAATACCATACCAAATCCCTCAAAACGCGAACTCATGACATACATGGAACTTTCCAGATATTTCTGTTCAATATCTTTCACCGGAGCACATAAAAACAGGCTTTGCCCAAGCTGTTTCTGTTTAATACGATTTTCAAAGTTCTTTTGCAGAGCACCGTTGCCATAAATGTATAAATTCCAATCCGGATAAGTCTGATGTACAATTTCCCACGCATCAATCAGCATATCATAGCCTTTCTGCTCATCATAACGGCCTACGCTAATAATCTTCTTCGACGTGCAAGTACTGCCTACCGGGGGATAGAAAGGCATAGAATTGGGTATCACAACAGCTTTTTTTATTCTTTTCCAACCTTCCGCATCATATTCAGTCAACACAACCAATGCATCAAAGTTTCTTATGGCCCGTTCCAGTTTATAAGTCCAAATTTTACCTATCATTTTATATACGAGTCCTTCATTTGCCATTCTATGTAAATTACGGATAAATGGTTTAGCAACATGCGCCTCTGCTATTTTCTTGCTTCCATCATGTATTGAGCAAAGAAAATCAATATCACGGCTAATAGTTGTAATAGTAAAATCCGGACGAATAGTAAACAATAGCTTTTTTAGCTTTCGCTTATACTGATGCAATAACTTAAAATAAATAAATACACGCTTCCAGATGGGTAGTCCATATTGTTGATGGAAATTCACATCCAAATCAATATGCTTTACTTTGGAAGATAACGGAAAGAATAAGGGGGCATTATTCTGATGTGCAGTTACTACATACATTTCATAACCAAAATTCTCTGCAAAATAGTTAACTTTTTCAGTAATAACCCGGTCAGCTCCTCCCACAGTATTCAAAGCAGGAAACACATAGACAATTTTCATACCTACTTTTCATGGCAGTTATATACAACTCAACACCTAGCCCTGTCGTAATAACTATCGGTTATAAAAAGCGCGTCCACTTAGGCTAATTAGTGGGCACACATATTCTTTTTGTCTTCAATATAAATTTGAAATTTCAAATCAAAACTTTATGTCTGCAAAAAAAGACAGTATGCTTAGACATAATACTATATAGATATTACTACTCGTGAAAACAGAGTAACAATAGCCAAGCCTCATAAACGCTGTCTTCCCCAACAAACAGGACTTTGCCAGAGGCTGCATACATAAAATATGACCCTTTTATCCGTTTTCAAAAGTATTAAATTATTTTTAACTGACAAAAACATGGTCAGTTAAAAATAAACAAAAAGTCTCAGGACTACAAAAATCTAATATACAACTATTTGTTTGGCCTTCTCATTAGAGCGACTTAAGTTTCTTATATATCAAAAAACTCTACTATTTCCTCAGTCATTCAGCCGTCAAGTGCCTTTTTCTTTTTATTTTTGATTTGATTGCTGATTATCTTGTTCAATCATGTTAGATGGAGTGTCTGCATAATGTTCCTGCGCATGAAACAAGCCCGCAAATTCCTTGGTACTTTTTCTCAAGCGAAATAAAAAATTCTGCCAAAGAGAACCTTTGCCATCAAGCGTACCATTACAAGTCACTGCTCTTGCCTTCCTACTCCTAATAAATACAAGTTTACCATATTTCTTCAAGCCTAATGCCATCATGCCATCTTCACCACGAATTATATTGGTGCGAAATCCTACTTCACGGGCAGGCTCCGTATGAAAAGCCAAAACCATACCACGCACATTCTTTTCCGGACGTTTGATATTCTGAATATTCAAATAGATATCTCTCAGAAATTCGTAACCCAATAGCCCCCAGAATGAGTGGTTTTCATCCGGTAAGAAACTCCATAAAGAATAAGTACAAACAACATCTTTTCGCTGCAACTGCCTGATGTGCGTATCAACATAATGCGGCGGGTATAAAGTATCAGAATCTATACACAGATGATATTTACCACGAGCATGCTCAAGCCCGCAAGCCCGGGCAAAACCCGGACTCTTTCTTTGCTCCTCAAAATAAGTCACACCCAAATCAGAGAGTACTTCAACGGTATGATCTGTAGACATATTATCTACTACAATAATCTCTGTCGGAAAATGGTAGACATTATTACACAGTGACCATAAGCAAGCAGCAATACGCTTTTCCTCATTATGCGCAATAAGTACAATGGATACTAAGGGCTCTGCCGGACAAAAGCGTGACACCTTTTCTCGAATTTCATCTTTGATGCCTGCCGGAACATTCGTCCACTCTTTATCGAAAATTGCCAGATAAGGTTTATACCACATTCCCATAATCTTGTATTTCTTATAAAATTACTTTTCGTTTTCTTTCTCCTTCATTAATTTCTCAAACAAATTGTGCCATTGGTTTCCCACAGCATCCATACGATAACGTTGAACAGACTTTGCAGCCTCCTGCCCCATCCGCTTACGCTCATCCTCATGCTCAATCAAATAGCAAATTTTTTCAGCAAGTTCATCTATATTTTCCTTCTCTACTAAAAGACCGTCAACCCCATCCGAGATTATATCACGCGGTCCGCAAGGACAGGCAAACGACACTACAGGTACTCCGCAAGCCATAGCTTCAACTAAAATCATCCCCCAGCCCTCAAAGCGGGAACTACATACAAGAATAGAACTTTCCTGCATTTTTTCTTCTATATTGGAAACCGGTTCTTCCAACACACATTGATTGGTCAAGCGGCGTTCATCCACCATATTCTGAAGCAGAGGACGCATCGCACCATCTCCATAAATACTCAACACCCAATCGGGATGGATTTTGACCACTTTTTCCCAAGCCGGAATCAATAAATCAAAACCTTTCTGCTCAAAATAGCGTCCGACAGCAATCACACGCTTTGCCTCGCAGGTAGATTTTACTTGTGGCAAAAAGGGTGCAGGGTTAGGAATATTGCACACATTCTTCACTTCTGTCCACATTTGTTTATCTTCTTCTGTCAATACCACAAAGGCAGAAAGTTTACGCAACTCCCTGACTAATTGTGCCATCCAGTAGTCTTCTACCCATTTACCGATCCATCTTGGCAGATAATTTCCCGGAACTTTCCTGTAATATAACTTACAAATATGCAGTTCGCCCACCTTAATACTACCGTCTGTCAGGGAATTCAGGAAATTGATTTCACGTCGCAGCATAGAAATTGTGATATCCGGTTTGTATTCTTTTAAAAAAGCTTCCAACCGTTGCTTATACAGATTCTGTTTTTTCCTATACAATCCAAAACGTCTCCAGAATGGATAACGATACATTTCTTCAAAATTTATATCTAACTGCTTAACTTTTATGGAAGGATTCAAAGGGAAATAGGGCTTCTTGTCCCCACCATCCGTAATAACAATAGTAATTTCATATCCTGGCAACGTTGCTAAATAATTTGCTTTCAGTGTTAAAACGCGTTCCATGCCACCGGAAATGTACAACGTGGGAATACAATATACTAATTTCATAAATATAACCCTCCTATTCTGTTTTTTTTTGAGATATGAGTACAAATATAAGATTTCTTCTTGAATATACCTTATTCTAAAGGTATTTCTAAACTTATAGCGAATGAATGTCATTAAAAAACGTCCAAAAGTTGGAATATACCGACTGACAAACATTACCTTTGCCGCGTTCAAAAAAAAATGATTATTATGGAAAAAAATTCAAACTTACCGTCCAGGTTGAAGACAGTAGACCATGGACATTCGATGGAGTAACCACGCACACAGACAAAAGATTAGTTATAACCCAAATCCTTAAAAAGATTCTCAAGACGTTATACAAAAAAGACAATGACACCAGCTTTCGGGAATTCAAGGAGTTAGAACCCATCAAGAACAAGATCAAAAGAATAGAGGAAGCCATGAAAAACAAGAAAAAAAACAGCCCTCATTAACATCATTTAGCAGAAGTACGTTTTTTGACTGTTCAGAAAACGTACTTTGCTATATATCAATACAAAAAGCAAAAAAACACCGTACCTAAATTGGCTTATTTGAGAATATCGAGTGCTTATCTTTGCACCGTCAAAAAAGGAAAACCCTACGAAAAAACGCCGTCGCCGCCACAAGCAACCCCGCTTTACGCAAGAATTTTTCCATAATATTTAATCTAATCAATGGTGTAAAAATGAAAAGAAACTTTTATCTACAGCATTCGCTTATGGCTATGAATGATCCCCGAATGAGGAACCTGACCGAAAAAGAGGGCTTGAAAGGTCTCGGCGCTTACTGGATTATTATTGAAAAGCTGGCACTGCTGCCCGAACCCAGAGCGCAACTGGAATATTTGCGCCCTTTCTGCAGCAGCAAAAAAATATCCTTTGCCTACCTTACAAAAATCATTCTGGAATACAAACTTTTCAAACTTGAAGAGGACGGATATTTCTCCGCCGAAGAGCTGAATCCCGTGAAAAAGAGAGAGAAAAAAACGGCTGAAAATGACGGGGAATCTGCCGATTCCAAGCCAAAAAATGACGAAAAACAGCAAAAAACGTCTCAGAATAATGCGGAAAATCAGCCGACAGATTCAACTAACTCACTGAAAGACACCGATTCTGCAAAACAAGCGACAGATTCATTTAAAGGGAATATAAAAGATATAATAACATCATCAGCAAAAGAAAAAGAAACTGGTTCCGGCCGCCCGCAATCACCGTTGCAACCCGTACGTCCCTGGCAGGAGTTGGTGGACGAACTGGCGGAAAAAACACCCTGGCTGGAAGCGGTCTGCATGCAAAGTGAGTACGGAACGCTGCTGATGCGCCACATCAAGGAGGCCGTAGGCTGCTTCAAACGGCATATTGAAATCTACGACAAATGGCATGACCTGCTGACGCAAAGCGATGCACGCCGCTATTTCGTCAACTACACAAAGACCGCACAAACCTCGCAAATCCTGCGTGCAACGCTCTTTGCCCTCGACGCCAAGCAGCAGTCCGCCACCCCACCCGACCTCCACCGCTACGAGCAGCTCGTCAACGGCCAACGCACCTATCTGGGCTGTCCCATCCCCGATGATGCCCCGCCCCGACCGGACGCTACCGCTTTCTGGAACGAGGCAACGCATTCGTGGAACTCACAAAACACCGCACCTAAGCCCCCAAAACGCCACACCTGAACGGAGTAAACGCCACACCTGAACACCTCCAATACCACACTTCAGCAAGACAAATGCCACACTTCGCGGTCATCCAAGTGTGGCACCGGCACCCGCGAAATGTGATATCGCGGGCGTTGAAGTGCGGCATTAACAAACGATAAAAAAAATAAACTTAAAACAAATCAACGAACAATGAGAAATTTTCACCAGTACGGAATCGACACCAAAGGCCGCAACAGCGGCAAAATCAAAACCATCTGCCCCCAGTGCAACGACACCCGCGGACACAAAGGAGACAAATCGCTCTCCGTCAACCTGAACGAAGGACTTTGCTACTGCCACCACTGCGGCTACAAACTCTACGTGCCCGACGATGCCGAAGAACGCCAACGCCAACAACGCCAGGAACAACGCCGGAAAGCCAGCCAACTGCCCTCACACTTCCGCCGTCCCACCTTCGACCCTGCAAAAGCAAAGTTGAGTGAGAAACTGGAAAAATACTGGACGCAAAAACGCTGTCTCGCCCAGAACCTGCTCGCCGAACTGCACATCACTGAAGAATGCATCAAACTACCGGGTAGCAATGAAATAGAAAACTGCCTCTGCTTCAATTACTTCGAGAATGGTGTACTCATCAATACCAAGTACCGCAGCGCACTGAAACACTTCAGAATGGTGACCGGCGCCGAACTCATCCCATACAATATCGACGCCATTGCCGACACTCCGGAGTGCATCATCACCGAAGGCGAATTCGATGCCTGCGCCTTCATGACTGCCGGGCGGAAAGACGTCATCTCCGTGCCTGCCGGTGCACAGAGCAACCTCACATGGATGGACAGGTTCGTAGAGACGCACTTCGAACCCAAGAAAGTAATCTACATCGCTGCCGACGAGGACGGAGCCGGACAAGCGTTGCGCCATGAACTCGTCCGCCGCCTGGGAGCGGAACGTTGCCGCCTGGTACACTTCGGCCCCGGATGCAAGGACGCCAATGAACATTTGATTCTTTACGGCGCTGAAAGTCTTCTCATCACTCTGGCGCAAGCCGAAGAGATCCCGCTGGAAGGCGTATTCACCGCCGAGGACTACCGGGAAGACCTGCGTGCGCTCTTCGAAAACGGGCTGTGCCGCGGTGCCGATACGGGTTGGGAAAACTTTGATGCGAACTGCACTTTCGAGACAGGACGGAACGTAGTGATTACGGGAATGGCGGGACACGGGAAATCGGAATTCGTCGACGAACTTGTCCTGCGCCTCTGCCTGCGCCATGAGTGGAAGATAGCCTACTTCAGCCCCGAAAACTTGCCGGTCAATTACCATCATGCCAAGCTGATTGAAAAGTTGACCGGACTGCAATTCGGCCCCGGTCCGGGCATGACGGAAGAACTCTACAACCACGCTGTGAACTGGCTGACAGCCAACGTGACGCACATCTTGCCGGGAACCGAGGCCTGCACCATCGACCATATCCTGGAGAAAGCCCGCCAACTGGTATACCGCCGCGGAGTGCGCATCCTCGTCATCGACCCGCTGAATCGCCTGGATCAGCAATTGGAGTCGGGGCAGACGGAACTGATGTACATCACTTCGCTGCTGGGCAAGCTGGGCCGTTTCGCCGCGCAACATAAATGCCTGGTCATCCTTGTGGCGCACCCGCGCAAGATGAACCGCAACACCGCCACCGGAGAACTGCGCCGGGTGGAGATGAACGACATCAACGGTTCGGCCAACTTCGGTAATATGTCCGACTACTGTCTCTGCGTGAACCGCGACGATGCCAAACAACTCGTCACCGTCTACATCGACAAAGTCCGTTTCAAGCACTTGGGTAGCGGTTATACCCATGCCAAGTTCGTCTACAACCGCATCAACGGGCGATACTGGCCCTGCGAGGAGGACATCGTGCATGGACCGGACGGTGACAAACCGGGACCGGTAAACACCAAATTCGATAATGAAAATTGGTTAAAAAATAATTCGGATCAAGGTCGTTTATTCGATTAAAAATCAGTATATTTGCACATATTTTATAGCGGTAAACAACCTAAACTTTAACACATGAAGGAAGAAGATGATTCAAACCTTGACGCCCACTTCCCGATACGTACTTACGGGAAAGGCGAACTGGCAATGTGCTACATTCGCGGGGTGTGCCAGCATACTGCCGTCAAACAATTCAACGAGTGGATACGCACGGCTCCGGGACTGGAACAACGTTTGCTGGCCACGGGAATGAAGCGCAGTAGCAGGCACTATACGCCTGCACAGGTACAGCTCATCGTCAATGTTTTTGGGGAACCTTAAGGTTCCCCTTTTTTTGCACTTCAAATCTAACTTTATCGTCCCTTATTCTCCCATAACGTCCTGTAACGTCCCTTAACGTTCCTCCTCCCTTGCCTCATGCTGTACCTTTGTTGCATCAACGTTGAAAAATTGATTATCAAACTATTAAACATTACTCAACATGTCAAACGCTTTAGTAGTGCGCACACAGCGCCACAAGAAAATCGGAGACGCAGCATCTCCGATGGTTTTCACCCTGAAACGTAAATCGAAAGATGCAAAGATCTTCGACCTTGAACGCATCGCACAGGATATCGAAGCCTTGGGCGGAATGTCGGCCGAGGATGTGGTACACGTCGGTAAAGCCATTGTGCGCCAGATGCGCCAAGTGATGACCGACGGTAACAGTGTCCGCCTGGACGGTTTCGGAATTTTCCATACCACCTTCAAATGCCGCGCCACCGAAGTGGCCAAGGACTGTACGGTGAAAAATATCGAACGTGTCAATATCCGTTTCAAGGTAGCCAACACCTTGCGTCTGGTGAACGACAGCAATGCCAGTACCAAAGGGGGTGCCAACAACATCACCTTCGAATTAGTGTCCGAAGACGGCAGCTCGTCCGGCGGCAATTCCGGTGGCGGAAATTCCGGCGGCGATGGCGGTATTGAAGATGATCCGCTGGGATAGGGTCTAAAGCCTACAGCTTCAGAAATTAAAGATTAAAGGCTACACAGCCTGCTGATTATTTATTACTAACCATTAATCACTAAAAACTCTCTTATGAAAAAAACGACTTGGGACAAAATTTTGAAAGTAGTTATCGCAGTGGCTTCGGCTATAATAGGCGCTTTTAGTGCGAATGCGATGAATTTGTAAACACGTATGAGGAAGATCGATTTAATCGTCATCCATTGCAGTGCCACCCGCGAGGACCGCCCCTTTACCGAGCACGACTTGGACACCGCCCACCGCCTCCGTGGTTTTGATGGCATTGGCTATCATTTCTACGTTCGCCGCAACGGTGATATCAAGTCCACACGCGCGGTCGAGAGGGTCGGTGCCCACGCGCGTGGGTACAATGCTCAATCAATCGGTATCTGCTATGAGGGTGGACTGGACAGTCACGGGCTGGCAAAGGACACCCGGACGGAATGGCAACGGCATTCGTTGCGGGTACTGGTGCGGGCGTTGAAGATGGATTATCCGGATGCACGGGTAGTGGGACATCGGGATTTGAGCCCGGATGTGAATGGAAACGGGGAAGTGGAACCGATGGAATGGCCGAAGGAGTGTCCGTGCTTTGAAGTGAAGAGAGAGGGGTGGTAAACCCCTCTTTCTCTATTATTCTTCTATCCCATGTGCCGTATGAATAAACTTCTTATTCGCCTCTTTCAAACGGAACAAATTGATAAACATCAGCAAAAATGAATAAGGAACAAAACAAATAGCCTTTACCAGGCGCCACTTCCAGAAACGACGGGGAATAGCAACAGCCAACGCCAATAATAGCACCCCAAATATCACCCACCATTTACAAGCCAATGCCGGAATCCAGATAGAAAGACACACTGAAAAGATAAAGGTAAACCCCAACAATAACACCCGCGAAAATGAGGCTTGTTGAAAAAGTTTATCGCAAAAATCCCATTTCCGATCACGAATAGCCGGAAACAGATGATTCACAAATTCACCAAAACTATAGTATTGGGCAGACAACCAGCGTCGCCTTTGCTGATAGAAATTCTTGGTTTTCTGTATTTTCTCGTCCAGCACATAGGTATCCGGCAAATAATGAAAAAAGACGCGATGATAAAGCAGCTTCATTTCCAAAACCCTATCAAAGCCTCCAACCGAAGTGTTGCTCATCATAGCTTTATAAAACAATGAATACTTGAAAGCCATGCCGGAACCTATCAGTGCAGCCGACATTCCTAAATTGACATGTCCTAAACGGAATATAGAATTATTAATTTCTTCACTGATAGCATCCAAATAGGCCATATTAGTATTCAGGTTCTTTGCAACACGATGCGTTTGAACCACCTGCACTTCAGGATCAGCAAAAGCATTATTCAGTTCCACAAGGTAGGAGGAATTGACTATATTATCAGCATCTATTATCAAAGCAATATCATAGGAATCCTTACCCAGATATTCAAGGGCAGCTTTCAGAGATTTTGTATTCGTACTTTTCTCGAAATCTACCTGAAGCAGCTTTATAGGTAATGCACGCAGTTTCTCATTCGTAGAAGGCCGCATGTGATCTGAAATCACCACTACATCATATCTGTCACTCGGATAATCTTGTACCAGGCAGGCTTGTACCGTATCCATTATAACAGCATCTTCCCGATATGCCGCAATCAATAATGCAATCCGTTTATGTTCCTCAGCCGGAGCCATTTTAGCTGGTCTGCGTCGGAGCGATGCCAAGCTATAAACCAATAAATACAATATGTTTATTGCAAACAATACGTATAGAATCCAATCGAGTATAAGCAGTATCTGTTCCAAAATTAATCTTTTATGTAGATGATGCTACAAATATACAAAGAATGACTGAAATAATCATCATTTCTTAAAAAAAGAAAATGTCCCATTTTTCACTTTGGGACATAAAAAAACGAGCAAGCCCGGATGACACGCATATCGTCCGGTATGCATTCTCATGCCACTGAATAAATGCAAACTCCAATTCTATCAATATGCTCCTTCAACGCCAAATTTTTGATATGTCCATAAACCACTATATCCACAAAATAGGGCAGAACCGTTTCATCGAAAGCAACAAGCAATGCCGACAACACATCTTTAGAAATGATGCCTTTTACAGCAATATCAATGTCCGATCCCCGATTATAATTACCTTTGGCACGCGAACCGAACAAGACAGCTTCCTGCACCTCTGAAAAACGAGAAAGAACGTCAATGATACGCTTCCCGTTTATTTCACTCAATCCATATTGTTGCCACAGGATCTTATTCATCCGTTTTTCCTTTAAAAGAAACATAGAAGTCTTGAAGCAGAAAAAAATAACGCTCAAAGATATCATTCAATACCCGAATAATAATTTCATCATCATAAATATGAGTGGTCAGATTACGGTCGGCCAATGCCTGCAACCAATCTTCGCCATTCATGATATATCCACTCTGGAAACCTTGGCGAATCGCTTCACGAGGAGAACGCACTTCAAACCCCTCTAATGTGAGATAATCCTTCAATGTTTTCCATGCCAGCTCAAATGTGTACTCATAAGTCTGAACAAGCCCGGATTGCAACAAATCATCATCGGGAGTGGCTTTCACAACTTCTATAGCACGAGATAAACGTTTGAATGCCTTCTCGTAATTCTGAAAACGTTGTTTCCAACGTATATCTTGACTGCTTATTTCTTCCATACTCGTCTATCTTTGCTTTAAAGTATTCATTTGAATACAATTGCAACAAAGATACAAAAAAGAAATAAAAACCGAACAATAGTTATAAAAAGAGAAGTATGTAACAAAAAAAACGAGCAAGCTCTCACGAACCTCTCGCCTCTGTAAGAAAAGCCTTAGAGGCTTTTCTTTTAAACTGCATCATTGTTACCTAAAAATCAATCTTCTTTTTACCAAAAATAAAACTTCTAATTACCTATAAAAACAAACTTTCTCTTTTACCTTTATATACCTAATTACCTATTTTCTTAATCCAAATTTTAGCCTATGAAAAAACTATTAACTAATCTTTTTACCCTAACTAATCCTTTATTGAAAACTTAAAACTAAAATTATTTAAAAAAAAAGTCAAAATCATGAGCAGTTTCCCAACTGCGATACAAAGGTAAGAAGATTTTCCGTGTGCGCAAACAGTTGCACGAAAAAGCATGTATTTTATAACATATTTTTAAGTTTATCCAGCTTTGTTTGCAATTTTGCATGCTTGACAAAGCATATATCAAGCAAATCGACTATCAACTCCTCCCCCCAGTAATAATAGCCATAAACTTAGGACAGTATTTCTTTAACAAAGCATAAGCCAATAAATCAATTGCAATTATTACAATCGGAGCCATAAAATAAATCAATAAAAAATGCCAATCATATACCGGATGTGTATATTTAAACCAAATACGAACAATCGCATTTAACGGAAGATGATGAAACGCATACACCAAAAAACAAGAACCTGTAAGAAAAGCTGACGCTCGCCAGCAACCCTTACCCACATAATGCCCAGTTATGGCTACACAAGATACAAGTCCGAGTAAAATACCTGCATTAGATACAAAAGTAAAACCAGTTGATTCACGAGTCGAAATAGTTCCTAATGCTACAATTAAATATAAAATTACTCCCCAGGGGTAGAATGATTTAAAATCTGCTACAAAGTTACGACCATTCAAACTGAACCAAGCTCCTAATGAAAAGAAAAAAGTAGCGGTCAATAGAGGAAAATAGAAAGTTCCTCCAAACAACCATGCTCCCCCCAAGATAGCCAATATATACCAACGACAATAACGCAATGTCCAATATACCAAAGGAGAACAAACAACCATAATCATCAAATCGCGAACAAACCAGAGAACATCATTTATAGGATAAGCTCCATTCACATCCCAAAAAATTCTCAAATAATCCAACCAAGAATAATCACTTACTAATTTATAATATCCTGAAGTCAATGGTATTGGAGAAAACAAATAAACAATCCAATGACAAATAAGTATCACTATATTCCAAAACAGATAAGGGATTAATAATGTCCTGACCCTTGAACGCAATTTCTGCTTATAAGCATCTAATGAAAAAGATGTATGATAGAAAAACAGAAATCCAGATATAAAAAAAAATAACGGCACAGCTACATAGGAAAAGACTTTCGATATTAAAAAAGAGAGATTATGATAGATAGGAATACCCACTTCAGGCACGCTTACCTTAACCCCTTCAAGAAAGGCATGCTGTAAAACGACAGCAACAATCATTGGAAAACGCAAGAAATTAATAACTTTTGACTGTAACACATCATTATTTCCCATCTGCAATATAATTTTAGTCAATTACTCACCTAACTTAAGAGTATAAATATAGTAATTTCATGTGAAATATTCTATTTATTTTACTTTTATACCTTCCAGTATTTACTTTTGAGACGCTACATCTGTCAGCGTTTCCATAAACACTACGAGGTCTTCCTCCTCTTCCGGAGTCAGACCCAAATTTCCCAACTCATCGCGATTGATCGTAGCAGGATATTCAGCAGATGGAAATTCATCACTGACATCACGCACATTATAGAAGTGAACAATCTCCCTGAGGGTTTTGAAATAACCGTTATGTCCATAGGGAGCCGTCAAAGCTATATTGCGCAAAGTGGGTACACGAAACTTGCCGTTCTCTTCTTCTTTACTTACAATAGCTCCCAAACCGAGGTCGATGCTATCCGAAGTCAAAAGGAAATAATCAGCAGGAACACGTAAATGGGGATTCTCCTGATTACGCGGTATGCCCAGATTATCATACGTATGATCGGTGAAGAGTACTCGTCCGGCACGCTCATCCTTATCCAGAACGTGACATTCGGCACACATTCCTTTATCCTTAAAAAGATTCATACCCCGAAGTTCGGAATCAGTAAAAGCATATTCTCCCTTTTCCCAGGCATCGTATTTAGAAGAAAAGGGATTCACTTCATCAGATTGCTGGTAAGCAGCAAGTGCGTCTGTGATGTGAGCATAAAGGGAATCCGCATTGGAGGTTTCACCATAAATACGGACCAATTCGGAATAATAAGGAGCACGGCGGATTTTCATAACAACAGCACAAGTATCAGGATTGCCCATCTCTACGGGATTAAGAAAAGGTTCGCCTGCCTGATTCTGCAAGGAAGGAGAACGACCGTCCCAAAAGAGTCCACCCACATAGGTTTCTTCATCTTCATCAAAGTAGAGAGGGGGAACGTACATAGAGTAACAGATGGTCATGGCATTACGTTGGGAATAGAGTCCGGAAACTGCACCTTCGGAAATGATACGGAAATCACGATCGGCAAATCCATTAGCAGCAGTGTGGCAAGTGGCACAAGATTGTCCGGCAGGTTCAGAAAGTTGGGTATCCTGAAAAATGAGTTTACCTAAGGCCTCCTTACGGGCACGCAATGAGAGAGCATTGCCAGTACAAGATAAGAATCCGTAAATAAGTCCGCTATAAAATAAAACGGAAAGTAGTGTTTGCAATTTCATATCAATAGTGTTTTTCGGTTGATTGACATTAACTAAACAAAAGTATAAAAAAAAAGAGTTTCATCTATGATAAAACATAGATAAAACTCTTTTTCTATCGAAAAAACGTTTAGTTATTTTTTCTTCTTATACCAATCCTTATTTGTAGTACCTTTTGATTTCACCCAATCAATAAAACCAGGATAAGTATCATATATCTTTACAGACTCCGTAGGAACTTCAAAATCAAGAGTTGGAAGATTTATAGCAAATGGCATGATATCTACTTCTTCTCCATAACGGGTGATATAATAGATACCTTCATTGATATTTGACATATCATCACTCGTATTAAAGAATGACTCATCAGCCTTATCCGTAGGTGCGTAATTTACCAAATGCACTTCCCTGCTTCTACCATTAACGAATATGAAAGGATTGTAGGGAGGTGTCACCTGACTCAAATCTACATCTGCCAATTCAGTGGTTACGGTAAACTTCTGATTTAAAACACTTTTCATATTATCAAACAGGATTACAGTAGGATGCGATTGATCCGTCTCTATTTTCCAACCGTCAGGACCCGAAACTTCGATACTTCTTACTCTATCGGGTGCAAGATTATGGAGTTGATATCCAAAACCGCAAATGTGTGTACCACCACTATGGAGAGGGGTAAACTCGTCTACAATCTTATATATTTTACTATTTAGAACATTCCGGTAAAGAGTCGATTGATAAGTTACCATCACATCATTCATGTCATAGTCTCTTTGTGCCGGCCATTGATCTTCGTAAGCTAAAGTTCCCTTATAAGTAGTGGTAACATTGCTGGGAGGATTCACCGGAGGCAATTCCGGGCCACCCGGATCAATGGCACTCGATTCTGCAATCTTCAGATAGAATGTTGCATCGCAATAATCAAAATCGACGTTGTCTTCAAAACCGATAGCTACAAGTTGATCTGTTTCCGAATCACGCAGTGCCACTACACGTTGTGAATTATCCGAGTTCATCGAACTGTATGAATAGCGGGTTCCACCATAGGAGCGTCTCACAATATCACCATTATTAAATCCGTTTCCTTCCAGACACCAACCAATTGAAACATTAGCAGGAAATTTATCTTCAAACTGCTGTTTTTCAGAATTCCAATATTTAAGTTTCACTTCATGTCCGCACAGTAATGCCCCTGCACGCTGACCATCGGATGTTTTAGAAATAGCGGAAGCATTAGGAAATGCTATCACTTTCTTAACATTATCCGGAGTCGGAATCGAACCTGTAGGATAAGAGAAATAGCCTACAGCATTATTCCAGCTGGCACTACTTGCAATGAAGACAAGACTCAACTCTGTCTCTTTAATAATTTTAATTTCGGACGTGATATTACCTTCGAACCATGCCGGATAAAAGTCCTTTATCGTCTTTCCAGCTTTCTTAGCGTAGATTTCTTTGATGCTATACAAGGTAGCAGCCGGCGGAATACTTAAATCAGCTTCCACATTATTAGGCATACCATACATGTCCCAATCCACTCCAGGCAGAATGCTCCAATCATCCAGGTACTTGTAGCCACCGGCCGTTGTACCTCTTGTCTTAGCTTGCAACGCAGCAATGTACGCTTTCTGATTATAGTTTATCTCACCATTAGAAATAGTCAACTTAACCGGTGAAATAGCACCTAAATAATCAGTGTAGAGCCATACTTCCGTAATATCTGAAGGGATTTCAACTGTACCTGAATATCGTCCTTTCTTGTCAGTAGGAGCCGAGTAAACGGGAGACAGTGATTCATCTTTTACCCATGAATCATTTTCTTCCTTCATAGGGGCTTGACTATAAAGGTCAAAAGTGATATAATAATCACTTGTAAACCCGTAGTCCACATTTACTTTTACCTGCTGCATCATGCTGAAGTCAAAAACTTCCGAAGGCTTGAGAGGGGTATTCTTACCGGTCTCCTCTCCTCCTCCCTGATACACATCTCTATCCGTGCAGCTACCCAGTAGAAGCACTGACATAAGGGACAGGAACACAATCTGTTTCATCTTTCGTTGTTTCATACCTATATATATTAGTACTACAATTCGACAAACTCTTATTTGGCTACAAATATAAATACAAATAACAAGATATACAAGTTTTTTATTCAGATAAAGAAGTAACATATACAACTTATAAGAAAATAAGCAGTATAAAATATACAAGTTTATCAGTAAGAAGAGTGATTTAATGAGAGCTTCCCGAATAGAGGCTATAAAACCTGATAAATTCTAAAAACAGCTTGTCGAAAAAAACATATATATTATAAAAAAACAAACCATTGGAGTAGCAACAATCTGCCAACTCCAATGGTTGTCCCCTTTAAACACCTTTAAACAAAATGAAATATCTTATTTTCTTGCTTCTGCTATATAAGCCAGCGCTTCTTTACATTTTTCAGTAACATAAGCCCAATCTTCCGCAGCAACTTTATCGCCAGGGAAGAGTTTTGAACCCATACCTACGCAGAATACACCTGCTTTAATCCAGGAAGTCAAGTTTTCCTGAGTAGGTTCTACCCCACCGGTCACCATCAACTTAGACCAAGGCATCGGAGCCAGCAAGCCTTTTACAAGTTTTGCACCGAGAACATCACCCGGGAATATCTTGCAGAGATCGCAGCCTGCTTCTTGTGCAAAGCCAACTTCCGACACACTTCCGCATCCCGGAGTGTAAGCCACCAAGCGGCGGTTGCAAATCTTAGCGATTTCAGGATTGAACAACGGACCTACAACAAAGTTAGCACCCAATTGCAAATAAAGGGCAGCCGTCGCAGGATCTACAATAGAGCCTACACCCATTGCCATCTCCGGGCATTCTTTTGCCGCAAACTTCACAACTTCTGCAAATACTTCGTGAGCAAAATCACCACGATTGGTAAATTCGAATGCACGAACACCACCTTCGTAACAAGCTTTCACTACCTTTTTTGCAACTTCTGCATCTTTATGGTAAAATACAGGAACCATGCCGGTAGAACCTATCTTATTTAATACTGCTATTTTATCAAACTTAGCCATGTTTCTTTTTAATTTTAAGGATTATTTTTTAGCGTTGCACGCGTCCACTTGCATCACCACCAGCCAATGCTTCCACTTCTTCGGCTGATACCAGGTTAAAGTCACCATTGATAGTATGCTTCAATGCAGAAGCGGCTACTGCAAATTCAAGAGCTGCGCCCTGATTAGGTTTCGTCAGCAAACCGTGGATGATACCACCAGAGAAAGAGTCGCCACCACCTACGCGGTCGATAATCGGGTTGATATCATAACGCTTGGATTCATAGAATTCTTCACCGTTGTAAATCATTGCCTTCCAGCCATTGTGACTTGCAGAGAATGATTCACGCAAAGTAGAGATTACATATTTAAAGCCGAATTCTTTAGCCATTGCCTTGAAGATGCCCTTGTAGCCTTCAGCATCCGTCTTTCCACCTTCTACGTCAGCATCGGGTTTAAAGCCCAAGCAGAGTTCTGCATCTTCTTCGTTACCAATACAAACATCTACATACTGCATCAAAGGCTTCATGATAGACTGAGCTTTCTCTTTTGTCCAGAGTTTCTTACGGAAGTTAAGGTCAACAGAAACCGTAACACCGTGACGCTTTGCAGCTTCACAAGCCAATTTGGTAAGTTCGGCAGCTTTATCGGAGATAGCAGGAGTAATACCTGACCAGTGGAACCAATCGGCACCTTCCATGATAGCATCGAAGTCGAAATCAGCTGCATCAGCTTCAGCGATAGCAGAATGTGCACGGTCGTAGATTACTTTGCTGGGACGCATGGAAGCACCTGTTTCAAGATAGTAGATACCCACGCGATCGCCGCCACGGGCAATGAAATCTGTTTTTACACCATATTTGCGCAATGCATTTACAGCAGATTGTCCGATTTCGTGTTTCGGCAATTTAGTCACAAAGTAAGCATCATGTCCGTAGTTGGCACAGCTGACAGCAACGTTTGCTTCACCACCACCATATACTACATCAAATGAATCAGACTGAACAAAACGAGTGTTTCCCGGAGTGGACAGTCTCAACATGATCTCGCCTAATGTAACGACTTTCTTTCCCATAATCTTATTTATTTTTTAATATGTGATTAATTTATAACTTTCAATTTATCATTTTAGAGCCAAAAACAGCCTTAACCACTTGATACTATGGAGAGTAAACTAAAACATGGTTCGTTCTTCATAGTCTTCGTGTGCGGGCACAAAGATACAACAATTTTCGTAATTACAAAAATTGTCATATATTTGTGCTGAAAATATTAAGATTATTATTGTGTGCGAGCACAAGAGGAAGTACAATTTACCATTTACAATGTACAATTTGGCTATGCAGATGAAAGCTGAGACAGGCAGTGACTTGTAAAAAGCGCAGATGATAAATGGTAAATGTGTAAATGATAACTTGTGAAATGCGTAAATGATAAACCACAGAATTGTAAATTGTACATTGTAAATTGTAAATAACCTGATGGCAGAAAGAATTAGAATCAAGGATATCGCCAAAATGGCGGATGTATCAGTGGGGACAGTAGATCGTGTGATACACGGCCGTAGCGGTGTATCGGAAGCCAGCCGGAAACGGGTGGAAGAAATCCTGAAGCAACTGGACTACCAGCCTAATATGTACGCCAGCGCACTGGCATCCAACAAGAAATACGCATTCTCCTGCCTGCTGCCGCAACATGAGGAAGGCGAATACTGGACTGCAGTAGAAGCCGGCATTCACGATGCACTGATAGCGTATTCGGATTTCAATATTTCCGTAGACCTTTCCTATTACGATCCGTTCGATTATCACTCATTCGTAGATGTTGCCCAAGGCATCCTGGAACAGGAACCGGACGGCGTCATGTTTGCCCCCACCGTGCCGCAGCATACGAAATCTTTCACAGAGGAATTGAACCGACGTTCTACACCTTATATATATATAGACTCAAATCTGAAAGATCAACCCGCCCTTTCCTTCTTTGGACAGAATTCTCACCAAAGCGGATACTTCGCCGCCAAAATGATGATGCTACTTGCAGGAAATGAGCAGGAAGTAGTAATCTTCCGCAAGATAAACGAGGGTATTGTGGGATCTAACCAGCAGGAACGCCGCGAAATCGGTTTCCGGGAGTATATGTTGAAGCATCACCCCCACTGCCGCATTTGGGAACTGGACTTACATGCCAAGCGGGACAGTGATGATGCACAGATGCTGGACGACTTTTTCAGAAAACATCCGAACGTGAAGAATGGTATCACTTTCAATTCAAAAGTGTACATCGTTGGAGAGTACTTGTTGAAACAAGGAAAAACAGCTTTTAACCTGATGGGGTATGACTTGCTGGAACGTAACGTGAAATGTCTGATGGAGGGCAGCGTATCTTTCCTCATAGCCCAACAGCCGGAGTTACAGGGATTCGACGGAATCAAGGCGCTATGTGATTACCTGATTTTCAAAAAGGAAATTCCAAGAGAGAACTTTATGCCGATTGACTTGTTGACGAAGGAAAATATTGAATTTTATCATAATAAATAATAAGAGTAATTATGGAAACTAAGTACCTTAAAATCAACCCTGCTGATAATGTAGCCGTAGCTATTGTAACGCTGCCAGCAGGAGAAAAACTCACTGTGGACGGAGTGGAAATCACTCTGAACGAGGAAGTACCCGCCGGACACAAATTTGCATTAAAAGATTTTGCAGAGGGCGAAAACGTCATTAAATATGGGTACCCTATCGGCCATGCACGTATGGCAAAGAAACAAGGGGACTGGATGAACGAAAATAATATTCAGACGAACCTGGCAGGATTGCTGGACTATACCTACAATCCGACAAGCGTTACGCTGGATATTCCGCACAAAGATCTGACATTCAAAGGGTATCGCCGCAAAAATGGCGACGTCGGTATTCGTAACGAAGTTTGGATTATACCGACTGTAGGTTGCGTGAACGGTATCATCAACCAACTGGCCGAAGGTTTGCGCCGGGAGACAGGTGGCAAGGGTGTGGATGCAATCATGGCTTATCCGCATAATTATGGCTGCTCACAGTTGGGTGACGACCATGAAAATACAAAGAAGATTCTGCGTGACATGGTATTGCATCCCAATGCCGGTGCAGTTCTGGTAGTGGGCTTGGGTTGTGAAAACAATCAGCCGGATGTATTCCGCGAATTCCTGGGAGAGTACGATGAAGATCGCGTAAAATTCATGGTTACTCAAAAGGTAGGCGACGAGTACGAAGAAGGTATGAAGCTGCTGCGCGAGTTATACGAAAAAGCAAGCAAAGACGAACGCGTGGATGTTCCTCTGAGTGAATTGCGCGTGGGCTTGAAGTGTGGTGGTTCGGACGGCTTCTCAGGTATCACAGCCAATCCGTTACTGGGAATGTTCTCCGACTTCCTGGTGGCACAAGGCGGTACAAGCGTATTGACGGAAGTTCCGGAAATGTTCGGTGCGGAAACCATATTAATGAACCGTTGCCGCAACGAGGAACTATTTAAAGAAACAGTGAAACTGATTAATGACTTCAAGGAATATTTCCTCTCACATGGCGAACCGGTAGGCGAAAACCCATCTCCGGGAAACAAAGCGGGTGGTATCTCTACCCTGGAAGACAAGGCACTGGGATGTACGCAGAAATGTGGCAAGAGCTATGTGGAAGGCGTATTACCGTATGGTGAACGTCTGAAAGTGAAAGGTCTGAACCTACTGTCGGCACCGGGAAATGATCTTGTTGCTGCCACAGCACTGGCTTCCTGCGGTTGCCACATGGTATTGTTCACCACAGGACGCGGAACTCCGTTCGGAACCTACGTACCGACCATGAAGATTTCAACGAACTCCACACTGGCAAAAAACAAACCGGGCTGGATTGATTTCAACGCAGGAGTCATCGTAGAAAATGAACCGATGGAAAAGACTTGTGAACGGTTCATTGATTATATAATCCAAGTAGCAAGCGGCGAATTCGTAAACAACGAAAAGAAAGGTTACAAGGAAATTGCGATCTTCAAGACGGGAGTAACGCTATAAATTGACAATGGACAATTAGAAGATAGCTAATTGACTATTAAGAGATAGAGGGCGGGCAAAAACTATTTTGCTCCGCTCTTTGTTTTTTTATAATTTTGCAGCGAATTAATAAAGGAATAAGAGAGTGGTAAGGTGATAGGGGGGTAAGGTGATAGCGGGGTAATGCCCTGTGATATATAGCGCAGCTACTTTATCGCCCTATCACATTACAACCTTATCACTCTATCACCTTATCACCCTATTCCTTTATCACACTTTATTCATAAATATATATTAAGATGACAGATACAACAAATAAACGAAAGGGTGGATGGTGGGCACTAAGCCCGCTGGCAGTATTTTTATGCCTTTACCTGGTGACGTCACTGATTGTAAATGATTTCTATAAAGTACCCATTACAGTCGCATTTCTTCTGTCATCTTGCTATGCCATTGTACTGACGCGCGGACTGAGCCTGGAAAAACGGGTGTATCAATTCTCCGTGGGGGCGAGCAACAAGAATATCATACTGATGATATGGATATTCATTCTTGCCGGAGCTTTTGCGCAAAGCGCCAAACAAATGGGAGCAATCGATGCCACAGTAAATCTGACATTGAGTATTCTGCCGGATAACCTGCTACTGGCAGGTATTTTTATAGCCGCATGTTTCATCTCACTTTCCATAGGCACCAGTGTGGGAACGATTGTAGCCCTCACCCCTGTAGCCATCGGATTAGCGGAAAAGACCGGAATCGACCTGCCATATATGGTTGCCATTGTAGTGGGCGGTTCATTCTTCGGAGATAATCTTTCGTTTATTTCGGACACCACCATAGCTTCCACCAAGACACAGGATTGTGTGATGCGGGACAAATTTCGCGTAAATTTCATGATTGTGGTTCCGGCAGCACTGATTGTGCTCTGCATTTATATATTCCAGGGATTGTACATCACAGCTCCTGCACAAACACAAGAGATAGAATGGATAAAGGTTATCCCCTACCTCATCGTGCTGGGCACAGCTGTGGCAGGGGTAAATGTAATGTTAGTCCTGCTTTTAGGTATCCTGAGTACAGGTATCATCGGTATCTTCACAAGCGGAACAGACTTGAGTTCAGCTTTCTTTGACTGGTTCGGCTCCATGGGAACCGGCATCACAGGAATGGGTGAACTGATTATCATCACCCTGCTTGCCGGTGGTATGCTGGAAACGATCCGTTACAATGGTGGAATCGACTTCATCATCTCCCGCCTGACGCGCCATGTAAAAGGCAAACGAGGGGCGGAACTGAGCATCGCCGCACTTGTCAGCATCGCCAACCTCTGTACGGCAAACAACACCATCGCCATTATTACCACCGGACCGATAGCCAAAGACATTGCCCAACGTTTCCACCTGGATCGCCGGAAGACGGCCAGCATCCTGGACACATTCTCCTGCCTGGTACAAGGCATCATTCCTTACGGTGCGCAACTACTCATTGCCGCCGGATTGGCAGGCATCTCTCCCATCAGTATCATCGGCAGCTTGTACTATCCGTTTACAATGGGAATTTGTGCATTATTGGCAATATTAGTGAGATATCCGAAACGATATTCGTAAATATTCGCCCATATTCGGCAAAAAATGAAATTATCGCAAAAAAATATGGTAAAAGATGATGCATTATTGAAATAGAATGCGTTACTTTGTGCCCGAACAATAAAGAAGTTTATTTGATTTGATTATTTCACGTATGTATTTCCTCTGTATTGAGTATTTCCATCTCTGACCTAACAACTTCCAAAAACTTTGTTTATTGAATTATTAATTTATTATTTTATTTAGATTTATGAATTTGTATGTAGGTAACCTGAATTACAGGGTTAAAGAATCAGATTTAAGAGAAGTTATGGAAGAGTACGGAACAGTAGACTCAGTAAGAATCATCACTGACCGTGAAACAAGAAGATCTAAAGGATTCGCATTCATCGAAATGCCGGATTCTTCAGAAGCATCTAACGCTATCAATGCATTGAACGGTGCAGAATATGCAGGCCGTCCGATGGTAGTTAAAGAAGCATTACCGAAGAATTAATTATTCTCACGATAATACGTTATTAAAAAAAGGGATGGATTTCTGATGAAATCCATCCTTTTTTTAATGCTATAACCCTCAATTTATGAAGCGATTGTAATCGTCGATTACATGATTATAGTTATAAAGCAATTCCTTATATCCGCTTTCGGTAAACTTCCCATTGCGCAACAGTTTGCGAAGCTCACCCAGGAACTTATCAGTATCGTTAACCATGTCTTCATAACTCATCATTTCACTGGAATAGTCTTTCAACTTCTCTACCTTTGAAGCCGCCTCTTTCTGAGTATTCACAGCATCATACAAAGACTGCATTCGCTCTTTGGCAACATCCGAATCATAACCTTCAAGCACTGCCTCCAAAGAAGAAATCAATGCTTTTCCAGCCATGATATGATCTTTCAGAGGATTATCCTTTAAAGTCGCCTCTTCTGCCTTATCGGCATAAGGCGTCACCAAAGCATAAATCTGCGTACGAAGTTCCTGTATCCGCTTTCCCTGTTCTTCCTGATCGGCAGCTATTTCACGCCCCTTGGCATACTTGTCGTCCTTATAGTCTTCTGCCTTAATATATTGGCAATACTCTTCATAATTAGCATACACTTTGTTTGACGCATCCATATAAGCCAGGCAAAGCATTTTCAAACTATCACGTACCGCATCCGGGAAGCAGTTGCCCGGATTTAGTAATGCCGTCGTATCTTTAGCCTGAAAATAAGAGCGATTGACGATGGGAGCTATAACAAAGCCTTTACCGTCTTTTTTCATGTACGCCAGCGTTTTGGAAATGTCATCCGTCGTTACGAGTTTTTTCATCAAATCGACAGTGATGTTGTAGTAAGCGATAACTTCATTCGCATCTTCCTGACTATAACTCATAGAGGCTGCATCCTTGCCTTTACCGCCACACGAAGCAAGCAACAAAAGACCTGCAACAGATAATGATACTAAGATTTTCATTTTACATTCAATTTTTAAATAGTTTATAATAAGTGTTTTATTCATCCCATTCTTTCTCAATCTTTCCGGTGGTATCATAAGAGATCCAATGTCCCGAGCGGCTGTCACTCCGGTACTGCCCTTTACTTTTCAGAGTACCCGCTTTGATGTTCTGCTGCTTGTCTTCCTGATAAACAGCTTCGTATGGGCCATGCCTACGGTCGTTGACATAAGTATAAGTCTCAATGAAATCATTACGGTTACTGGTTACCCAAACACGCTCCGTACCATTTTTCCGTCCGTTCTTATAATTCGTTTCGCGTTTTGGCTTACCGGTAGAATAATCCAATAGAACAAAAAGTCCGTCTTTCTTTCCGGCTTTGTAATGCTGTATTTCTTCGCGTACACCACCGGCAAAGACTACTTTTTCACCATCCAGCAAGTCGTTTGCATAGTTTTCAACAGAAAGCGTATCACCCAGGTCATTGAATTCCAACCAGCAGCCGGTCTTCATCCCATTTTCATATTGCCCCAGCACCTTCGGAGTGTCTGTATCAACAAAGCGCTCCTCATACTTTCCCATACGTTTGCCATGCTCACAGGTATAAGTCCTGGTATAGTCGTATCTGGCTTGCAGATAAGCCCACTGCCGGCCATGCTCCAAACCATCTTCATAGTTATTGTCCGAGCGCACTTCACCGGTCTCATGGTTATATTCTTTAAAATTGCCATGCTCCCTACCGTTTTTGAAGAATGCAGAACGGGATACTTTTCCATTTTGGAAATAAGAAATAACCGCCCCATCAAGGGTGTCATTGCGGAAAGTGTACTCCTGGGTAAGTACCCCGCCCACATATTCACGGAATAAACCGTTTTTACGCCCTTCCTTATAAGAACCTTCCCGACGAAGTGCATTGCGGGAATATTCCTGATATTTTCCATCGAACATACCCTCCTTGAATTCTGCCTGCACATATTGCGAACGATAGCCGTCGATTATACGGAATTCACCGTTCAAAGGTCTTTCCTTTTTGGCATCACGGTAGAGAAAGCGTCCGTCACCCAGATTTATTTCGGAAACCTCATTAACCTGATAGATTTTCTGAGCTAATAGAGGAAAAGTACATACCAGTAACAGGCATATAGCTAAAACTTTTTTCATTGTCATACTCATGTGTGTTCTTAATTTTGTTTATGCCGCAAAATTAAGGGGTAACAATGAAACCGGAAAATAAAACCGGGGGACAAATAAGAGGATAAAAAGCACCAACTACAAGTCTGTAATTCAGCTAAATAAGTAGAATTTATTCTTTAAAAGCCAGGGGGACAAATCAGAAATTCCGCAGTAATTCTTCCAAAGTCATGCCACTCCCCGAGCCTATTTTATCAATGCGAATACGTTTGAGGCGCTTCTTGACGGAATCCTTTTCCAGGTGCATGATCTGCGCCATTTCAGACTGTGATAATTGCATTTTCACCATACAGCAATAGCGCAAATCTTCTTTGTTCAGTTCGGGATAAGAGTCCTGCAAACGCAAAGTGAAATTATTGAATATAGCATCGGCATTCTCAGTTATCACATCCCAGTCCTTATCCGAAAAGATGATGTTACCGTTCTTTCTGATCTCCCCAATTTGCTGCAAAATGCTAAAATTCAGTTGCCGGAAAAAGGCGCTTTTCAATTCTCCCTCTTTCTGCTGAAGCTCATTTATCTTTTGCAAATTCCCCAGATGTTCTTCACTGCGATGGCGCAGTTCCTCTTGCTGGGCAATGATTTGCTCCTGCTGACCGATAAGCTGTTTCTGCTGGATAATCAGACGGCGACGATTACGACGGTAAAAAATCAAATAAATACCTCCTGCCACCCACAGAAGAGTTACGGATACGGCTATAATCCAATACACCCGGTGTTTATGCTCGGCCACCTGCGCACGCCAACGTAGATTATCCGCCCGAAGCCGTTCATGCTGATAAAGACTCTGCAAAGCTATCAATTCGGAACTTTTGGTGGCAGCTTTTATGGAGTCATCTATCTGAGTGTATCGCAAAAGGCATTCATAAGCATCTTTATAACGCTTCATGGCATAGTAAGTATCTGCCATATTATAGTAACGGGCTTCCTGGGTGAAAGGGTCAGGACAAGGTTCGGATTTATGAAAGTAATAGTAGGCAGAATCATATTGTCCCAGTTTGCCGAACATCGCGGCTTTTTCGGCATAATGGCCGGTGATATTCACAGAATCCGCGGGTGCACGATGCCGGAGAGCCTTATCCACATATTGCAAAGCAAGGGCATAGTCTCCTTTCTGAGTATAAATTCCCTGAAAACGCGTATATATATAAGGTAACTGGCTCGTCAAAGAATCACGAAGAACAATTTCGTGCATGACTTCAGTATAATGCAAGGCACTGTCATACCGGCCGGAGAAGAGGTGACCGTAAGCGATGTCTCCCAGTGAAAGACATTCATAGGAAGCATTCTTCATGCGACGGGCTATCTCCAGCGCTTTCTGCGAATATCGTATTTTATCCTCAAACAGACGTTCTTTTGCTGCCACCACCCCCGCCCAGGTATTTACTAAATACCGCCAGTAATCACCCACTTGTTGCCCCTCCGAATAGGGCAAAGCCTCCAGAAAAAATTTCATCGCCTCTTCATTGCGCTGAAAAGAACGTGCCACCTGCCCCGCACAAAACAAGGTACGAACTAGATGCACACTATCCACAGAAGCACGGTAATAATCCAAAGCTACAGTAAGCAAAGTGTCGATTTCATCCAAACGCTCCTCATTACGGGCCACTTCGGCAGCCAGCAAAGCATAAAGGGCGCGATCGGATTTAGAAAAAGATCCCGGGTGCTTTATTCCGGCAAGTATCAGGCTTGCACTGTCTTTCTGGTTTTGTTCTACCAGTTCATCCGCACGGTGCAAACGAACGTCAGTACGGCCACAAGCTCCAAATAACAACGCAATAATAGTTCCAAGTAGTAGTTTTTGCTTCATAATAGCAGTTATCGTTTTCGTGGCGACAAAGGTAATACAATTGCCCGAAATACAACGGCCTCATAGAAAAAACGAGCGAACTCTTTGTCAATCAAAATAAAAACCATACCTTTGCAGCCGCTATTACGAGATAGTAGCATAATTCAAATCATTTATTTAAAACATTATTTAAAATGGCAACAAAAATCAGATTGCAAAGACATGGACGTAAGAGCTACGCTTTCTACTCTATCGTTATTGCAGATGTAAGAGCACCACGTGATGGTAAATTTATTGAGAAGATTGGTACGTACAATCCGAACACCAATCCTGCCACAGTAGATTTGAAGTTCGACCGCGCACTTGACTGGGTTATGAAAGGTGCACAACCGACTGACACTGTTCGTAACATCTTGTCACGCGAAGGCGTTTACATGAAAAAGCACCTCATGGGTGGTGTTACCAAGGGCGCATTTGGCGAAGCTGAAGCAGAAGCTAAATTCGAAGCTTGGAAGAACAACAAACAAAGCGGTCTGGCTGCTTTGAAAGCTAAAGACGAAGAAGCTAAAAAAGCTGAAGCAAAAGCACGTCTGGAAGCTGAAAAGAAAGTAAATGCTGAAAAAGCAAAAGCATTGGCTGAAAAGAAAGCTGCTGAAGAAGCAGAAAAAGCTGCTGCCGAAGCTCCTGCTGAAGAGGCAACAGAGACTCCTGCTGAAGAGGCTCCCGCTGCTGAAGCTGCTGCTGAATAATAGTAAGCACAGTACGATTACAAAAAATGGGATTAAAACTATAAAATCCTCTCCGGTTATGCCGGAGGGGATTTTTTATTGACTATCTTTGTAGCCATATATTTTTACTTAATAATAAAAGCAATGAAAAAATTTATCTATCTGCTCGCTGTGGCTGCCATCGTTGCTGCCTGTAGCGGAAACAAAGGTTACGTGGTAACCGGAACCGTAGAGGGTGGAGCTGACGGCGACACTGTATTTTTGCAAAAAGTAGACGGAAGAAATCTTGTAAAAGTAGACTCCGCAGTAATCACCAAAGGTACATTCACCTTTAAAGGCGTACAAGATACTGCTGTGAACCGTTACGTAACCTACAAACCGGCAGGAAAAGAAGGTATCCTGATGGACTTCTTCCTTGAAAACGGTAATATCAAGATCAACTTGACCCGCGATAATGACTCTGCTACCGGTACGCCGAGCAACGATGCTTATCAGGAAATCAGAGCTCAGCTGAATGATCTGAACAAGCAAATGATGACTATATATGAGTCTATGTCGGATACTACGCTGACTGACGAGCAGCGCGAAGCCAAAATGAAGGAAATGAACGATTTGCAAGAAAAATCAATGGAAATCACTAAGGCAGGTATTGCTAAGAATATCACTAACCTGGTGGGCGTTCATTTGCTGAAGAATAACTACTACTATCTGGAAGTAGACGAACTGGACCCATTGATGCCACAAATTCCCGCTGAATTTGCTAACGATGAAGTTATCATCAAGATCAAAGGAAACGTAGAAAAGATGAAAGCTACTGCTGTAGGCCAGAAGTTCACAGATTTCGAAATGGCAACTCCTGACGGGAAACCGGTGAAACTGTCTGACTATGTAGGTAAAGGTAAAGTAGTACTCATCGACTTCTGGGCAAGCTGGTGTGGTCCTTGCCGTCGCGAAATGCCGAACCTGGTAGAAGCTTATGCTCAATACAAGAACAAAGGTTTCGAAATCGTAGGTGTATCTTTGGATCAAAGTGGCGAAGCATGGAAAGATGCTATCGAGAAACTGAACATCACTTGGCCGCAAATGTCTGACCTGAAATACTGGAATTGCGAAGGCGCTCAGTTGTATGCAGTAAGCAGCATTCCTCACACTGTATTGATCGACGGTGAAGGAACTATCATCGCACGCGGACTGCACGGTGAAGAGTTGCAAACAAAATTGGCAGAAGTTTTGAAATAATTTTCGTACGGGAAAGAATATTCTCTATTCAGAAATTATTTTTATAGTATAACCTCCCCTGTTACATACACATGTAGCAGGGGAGGTTTTTTGTATCTATCTACTACATAGGATTTTCCATTTTGAACAACTTTCAAAAGACGCATAAAACAAAAAGTTTCCATTTCTTTCAAAAAAACCATTGATTACCAATTGATTAACATATTTTATACACACAAAAGTTTTCCAAAAACAAAAACTCACAGATAAGTTTATACCTTTGTATTCCCAATTTAAATGGATAACTAAATTAATAAGAATGAGACCATGATACAGACTGTAATCAAAAGAGACGGACGCATAGTTGGCTTTAATGAAGAGAAAATAGTAACTGCGATCCGTAAAGCAATGTTACACACGGACAAAGGTGAAGATCTACAATTGATACGCCAGATAACAGATCATATATCTTTCAAAGGAAGTGCACAAATGACGGTGGAAGCCATTCAGGATGCAGTAGAAATGGAACTGATGAAGAGTAGCCGGAAAGATGTGGCACAAAAGTATATTGCTTACCGCAACCAGCGTAGCATTGCCCGCAAAGCCAAGACGCGTGATATGTTTCTGGAGATTATAGATATCAAGTCCAACGATGTGACACGGGAAAATGCCAATATGAACGCCGATACTCCGGCGGGCATGATGATGAAGTTTGCCAGTGAAACCACCAAACCGTTTGTAGACGACTATTTGTTGAGCGACGAGGTACTGGAAGCTGTACACAACAATTATCTGCATATTCATGATAAGGACTACTACCCTACCAAAAGTCTGACATGCGTTCAGCACCCGCTGGACCGCATTTTATCCTGTGGCTTTTCTGCCGGACATGGCGAATCACGTCCTGCCAAACGCATCGAAACAGCAAGTATCCTGGGATGTATCTCACTGGAAACTGCCCAGAACGAAATGCATGGTGGCCAGGCTATTCCTGCATTCGATTTTTATCTGGCACCTTATGTACGCAACAGCTACATCGAAGAAATCAAGAATCTGGAAGAGCTGAACGGAAAAGATTATTCACATCTTTATCAGAAGGAACTTACAGACTACCTGCAACAGCCGTTGGATGGCTTGTCCGACGAAAAACGCATTGTACAACATGCCATCAACAAAACTGTAGCACGTGTACACCAGTCCATGGAAGCATTCATCCATAATATGAATACCATTCACTCACGCGGAGGCAATCAAGTCGTATTCAGCTCTATCAACTACGGCACGGATACATCAGCCGAGGGACGTTGCATCATCCGCGAGTTACTGAAAAGCACCTATCAGGGCGTAGGCAATGGCGAGACTGCCATCTTCCCTATCCAGATATGGAAAAAGAAACGTGGCGTAAGTTATCTACCGGAAGACCGCAACTATGATCTTTACCAACTTGCTTGCAAAGTAACCGCACGCCGTTTCTTCCCGAACTTCCTGAACCTGGACGCTACATTCAACCAGAGTGAAGAATGGAAAGCAGACGATCCTCAGCGTTATCAGCACGAAGTGGCAACCATGGGATGCCGCACACGTGTATTCGAAAACCGTTTCGGACCGAAAACATCCATCGGACGCGGAAATATTTCTTTCTCCACCATCAACATCGTACGCTTGGGCATCGAATGCATGAAGATAGAAGACGAAGAATTGCGTATAGCCAAATTCTTCGCCAAACTGGATGCAATGCTTGAAGTTACAGCCCGCCAACTCCACGAACGCATGGAATTCCAAAAAACAGCATTTGCCAAGCAATTTCCGCTGTTAATGTCTGCTTTATGGGTGGGTAGCGAAAAGCTGAAACCTAACGATACGATTGCTTCTGTCATTAATCAGGGAACACTGGGTATCGGTTTCATCGGTCTGGCAGAATGCCTGGTAGCCCTTACAGGAAAACATCATGGAGAATCGGAAGAATCACAAAAACTGGGAGTGAAGATAGTAACCTATATGCGCGATCGTGCCAACCAGTTCTCCGAACAGTATCACCATAACTGCAGTGTGCTTGCCACGCCTGCCGAAGGCTTATCAGGTAAGTTCACAGGTGCCGACCGTAAGAAATTCGGGGTATTGCCAGGCATTACAGACCGGGATTATTATACGAACTCCAATCACGTACCCGTATATTATAAGTGCAGTGCCCGTCATAAAGCTGAAGTGGAAGCTCCGTATCACGATCTGACACGTGGCGGACACATCTTCTATGTAGAAATAGACGGTGATGCAACACATAACCCCGAAGTTATCATGCGTGTAGTGGATATGATGGATCAGTATAACATCGGATACGGTTCAGTAAACCATAACCGTAACCGTTGCCTGGAATGCGGCTACGAAAATTCAACTCCGAATCTGGAAGCTTGCCCTAAATGCGGAAGCACCCACATCGATAAATTACAGCGTATCACCGGTTATCTGGTAGGTACTACCGACCGATGGAACAACGCTAAATTGGCGGAGCTGAACGACCGTGTCATTCATAACTAAGTAATTTTTAATTGAATCATGCTTTCCATTCTTGATATTATAGAAGATACCACAGTGGATGGTCCGGGCTTCCGGACCTCCATTTATGCTGCCGGATGTCCGAACAGATGCCTGGGCTGTCACAATCCTGAATCCTGGGATATCGACCGGGGGCATTGGATGTCAACAGACGAAATATTGGAAAAAGTACTTGCCGACGACTTTGCAGATGTAACATTCAGTGGCGGAGACCCGATGTACCAGCCGGAAGGATTTGCAAAACTGGCATGCGCCATTAAGGAAAAAAGCGGTAAAAATATATGGTGTTATACCGGATATACATTTGAAACTCTGCTGCGCAACCCTCTACAGGCCAAACTATTGCAATACATCGATGTACTGGTGGATGGAAAATTCAAACAAGAACTGCGGGATGAAAGCCTGTGCTTCCGCGGAAGTAAAAACCAACGCCTGATCGACGTACAGGCTTCACTGCGGACAGAAGAGGTAGTGGCCTACAACTATAACCCTGTCCCTCGTATCGCTTAATATTCAGCAAACATAAGGAGATGCTTCTGATGCATCTCCTTCCCTGCCCACCTTCTCAAAAATTCCCGTAATTATACCTTGTATCACTTTTTTGTTTTCTCAAAAAGCCGTACCTTTGCGGCGCTTTTCAAGAATAGGTATAATAGTAGGATAACATTTTTATAATATGAATTCGCCAAACGAATTAAAAGAAATTACCCGGTTTTTACTGGAGTATGCCAATCGTCTTATGGGTTCCGGTGTACACACTTCACGCGTGATACGAAACACTCGCCGCATCGGAAAGTCACTGGATGTAGACGTGAAAATGAGCCTTTTTCAAAAGACTATGGTAGTAAGCGTATGCGACATCGACAGCACTGAAGTCTATAATGAAGTAGCCATCATCCCCGCTTTTCCCATCAGCTTTGAACTGAATGCCGAACTGAGTGCACTCAGCTGGGAAGCTTATGACAATCATCTGCCTCTCGACACCCTGTGGGAAAAATACGAGAAAATCATTGCACGCCCCAAAATGGACCCACTTTGCACACTGTTCCTGGTGGGATTTGCCAATGCATCATTCTGCGCCTTGTTCGGTGGCGACTGGACTGCACGTCTCATTGTATTCTCTGCCACTCTCATAGGTTTCTACGTCAAACAAATTATGCAGAAAAAGAAAATCAATCATTACCTTGTTTTCATAGCCTCTGCATTCATCGCTTCCATGGTTGCCTCTTCTGCTTTGACACTGGAAACCACCGCCGAAGTTGCCATCGCTACAAGCGTTCTTTACCTGGTACCCGGAGTACCTCTGCTGAACGGCGTTATCGACATTGTAGAAGGGCACGTACTCACCGGATGCACCCGCCTTATTCAGGCTTTACTGCTGGTACTATGTATTGCCGTAGGACTTTCCTGTACTCTTATGTTAATTAGAAATAGTTTATTATGATGCTTGTTGATATACTTACAGACGGCATATTCGCCGCTGTCGCCGCTATCGGTTTCGGAGCGATTTCAGATCCTCCCTTGCGTGCTTTCCCCTCCATTGCTTTGCTTGCCGCCATCGGTCATGCCCTGCGCTTCTGCCTGATGACGTATCTGGGAGTGGATATTGCTACTGCGTCCCTATGTGCTTCTTTCAGTATCGGTATGGGAAGTTTGGTTCTGGGAAAACGCATCTATTGCCCTATGACTGTGCTATATATCCCTGCACTGCTACCAATGATTCCGGGTATGTATGCCTACAAAATAGTATTCTCGCTCATCATGTTCATGCAGAACCTGAAAGTGCCCGAATTACAGGAAAAATATCTGATTGACTTATTTACGAATTCAATCATTACCTGTAGTGTTATCTTCATGTTGGCAGTGGGCGCTACTATACCGTTGTTCCTGTTCATCAAACGGGCCTTCTCCATGACAAGACACGAGAAAAAATAAAAGTTGAAAATTAAAAATTTAAAGATTGCGTATGGAAGTTTTTTGGAAAACAATCGCACAATATAATGAAGGAACCTGGATAGCCCAGATCGTTATAACCGTTGTAGGCATCTTGCTGACCATACTTCTCTATCAGAAACCGACACTACTAGTCAAGCGGCTGATGAAGGGATATATGGTGTTTTTAAATAGCTGGATTTCTATCGTCTACTACATGATTTATTGTGGTGACCGGAATTACAATTATATACTTGCCATATTTTGGGGCATAATCGCACTTATCTGGCTATGGGACCTCATTACGAACTATACTCCGTTTGAACGTTACCATAAATATGACAAGCTGACTTACATATTGTATGCCATGCCGTTCCTTTACCCTCTCCTCTCATGGGCACGGGGCATGGAATTCCCGATGATGACTACCTGTGTGATGCCTTGTTCCGTAGCCGTATTCACTATCGGATTGTTGTTGGCGTTTTCCCGTAAGGTCAATCTATTGGTGATCCTTTTCCTTTGTCACTGGGCACTCATAGCTTTCTCCAAAGTTTACGTCTACAAAATTCCGGAAGATTTATTGTTGGCCAGTGCAACCGTACCTGCCATCTATCTCTTCTTCAAGAACTACTTCGACCAGAATCTGCATAAGGAAACAAAACCAAGTGCCAAATATACCAACTGGATATTAATAGCACTCTGCCTAGCAATCGGAATATTTCTGAGCATTACGATATTTCACGAACTGGCAGGATAATAAAAAGAGGAATGATGAACGCTCCCTTCATCATTCCTCTTTTTAATCTTTAATCATTTCTTTCCTTGGTTCGCCACCGCTTCCATCAACTTCTTTATCTCCTCCGGATCTCCCAGAAAATAATCCTTCATCAAATTCAGATCATCATCGAATTCGAATACATAAGGCACAGCAGTCGGTAGATTCAGTTTTACAATATCTTCATCGGAGATACCTTTCAGATGTTTGATAATTCCCCGCAAACTGTTGCCGTGCGCTACTACGAGTAACTCATCTGCAGTCTTCAGATTCGGAAAAATCACACATTTCCAATAAGGCATAATACGTTCTATTGTATCTTTCAGTGACTCGGTACGAGGCAATTCGGCATCAGGCACTTCATTGTATCGAACCTCAAAACGCGGGTTACGGGGATCATCTTCAGCCAATGCATGTGGAGCTACATCGTAGCTGCGACGCCAGACTAACACCTGTTCTTCACCATATTTTTCAGCAGTCTCCGCCTTATTCAACCCCTGGAGCTGCCCGTAGTGCTTCTCGTTCAGACGCCAAGATTTTTCTACCGGTATCCAGTCCTGATCCATACGATCCAGCACCACATCCAACGTCTTTACTGCACGTTTCAAGTAGGAAGTATAGGCCTTATCAAACAGGAAGTCATTATCTACCAATAACTCTCCTGCCTTCTTAGCTTCGGCAATACCTTTCTCTGTTAAATCCACATCGGTCCAACCAGTGAAACGATTCTCTTTATTCCATGCGCTCTCACCGTGGCGGAGCAATACAATTTTCTTCATACGAATTTCTATTTTATTAGTCGTATAAGTAAAACACGTATCTATCGGAACTTGTTCAACAGGAGAATTTCCCCGCTCTGTGCATATCCTTCAGAGACTACACAAAACAAAAGCTGCTTGCAAGAGGTTTGACAACCTCCCGCAAGCAGCTTCACTATGTTGGTATATTAAACTCTTACACGAACCAGCGAACGTAACAGAAATCCTGACGGTGAGGCAGGTCAGAGTTTTTCGGGAACATGCGGTAGGATACCTTGAAGCTACCTGCATTCTCTAATTTATGTTTCACCTGGAAGGTATAGAGGTTACCCTCTTTCTTCACTACGCTGAACGGCTCAACAGAGTAAACGTGTTGTTTACCGTCACCGGCAGTGTAAGTAGTTACCAGTTCCAGACCGATTGCATCGTTCAAGCCTTTCTCATCAATAACATAAGTAATGGTGTATTCCTTACCGCTTTCGATGGTAGCCTGCAGCAATTCTTCACACTTGTCATAAGATACGACCTCGATGCTGTCCCACTTAGAAACCACTTCTTCTTTCCAAGCAGCAATTTCCTTAGCTTTGGCATTGTCATTAGCAGACAGTGCGCTGAAACGTTTAGCCAACTTATTGTAGAACTTGCTATAATAGTCGTCCAACTGACGTTTCATTGTATAGTGAGGTGCAATCTGTGCGATAGAATTCTTGATAGTCTTCACCCAACCTTCAGAGTATCCCTTCTTGTTGCGTGCATAGTACAACGGCAGGATCTCTGTTTCAAGGATGCTGTAGATAGTAGCTGCATCGAGCTGATCCTGATGATCCTGGTTCTGGTAAGTACGCTTTTCTGTCAGCGCCCAACCTGCACCTTCGCGATAGCCTTCCAACCACCAACCATCGAGTACGGAGAAGTTTACAACACCATTCATCAACGCTTTCTCACCGGAAGTTCCGGATGCTTCAAGCGGACGAGTCGGAGTATTCAACCAGATATCCACACCGGATACCAGACGGCGAGCCAGCTGCATATCATAGTTTTCCAGGAAAATAATCTTACCCAGGAATTCCGGACGACGGGAGATTTCGATAATTCTCTTGATCAGACCTTGACCGGCTCCGTCATGCGGGTGAGCCTTACCGGTGAACAGGAACTGTACCGGATAGTCAGGGTTGTTCACAATCTTAGCCAAACGGTCAAGGTCAGTGAACAGCAAGTGAGCACGTTTGTAAGTAGCAAAACGGCGACCGAAACCGATCAGCAATGCATTCGGGTTGATCTTATCCATCAACGAAACGATACGTGAAGGATCACCCTGGTTCTTCAACCAGGTTTCACGGTATTGCTTACGAACATAGTCGATCAACTTGTTCTTCAAAGCCATACGTGTTTCCCAGATTTTTTCATCGGGCACATTGTAGATAGCTTCCCAAATCTTCGGGTTAGACTGATCGTACAAGAAGTTCTCGTCGAAGTTGGCAGCATAGAGATGCTTCCATTCAGTAGCACTCCATGTCGGGAAGTGTACACCGTTGGTAACATAACCCACATGCATTTCTTCGGGGAAATAGCCCTTCCAGATAGTAGAGAACATTTCCTGAGAAACTTTTCCGTGCAGCCAGCTTACACCGTTCACTTCCTGTGAAGTGTTGCAAGCGAAAACTGACATACAGAAACGCTCGCCTTTATCACCCGGATTATTACGGCCGAGATCCATCAGGTCATCCCAGCTGATACCCATCTTGGCAGGATAACCGCCCATATATTTGCCGAAGAGACCTTCGTCAAAGTAGTCGTGACCGGCAGGAACCGGAGTATGTACAGTATACAGAGAAGATGCACGCACCAGTTCGATAGCTTGATCGTAAGACAAACCTTCGGCTACATAGTCACAGATACGCTGAACATTGATCAATGCTGCATGTCCTTCGTTACAGTGATAAACATCTTTCTTAATACCCAGCTTCTTCAGTGTCAAGATACCACCGATACCGAGCAGAATTTCTTGTTTCAGACGGTTTTCCCAATCACCACCGTAAAGCTGGTGAGTGATAGGACGGTCAAATTCACTGTTCATTTCATTGTCCGTATCCAGCAGATAGAGAGAGATACGTCCTACATTCACACGCCATACAAAAGCATGAACGAAATAATCCAAATAAGGAACATCCACAATCACCTGATTACCATTCTCGTCCATCACGCGCTCGATAGGCAACTGACCGAAGTTCTGAGCTTCGTAGTTGGCAATCTGCTGACCATCCATAGAGAGAGTCTGTGTAAAGTAACCGTAACGATACAGGAAACCGACTGCGCAAAGGTCTACATTGCTGTCAGAAGCCTCTTTCAGGTAGTCGCCAGCAAGAACGCCCAAACCACCTGAATATATCTTAAGTACCTGGTTCAAACCGTACTCCATGCTGAAATAAGCAATGGAAGGACGTTTTTTATCAGGTTTCACATCCATATATGCTCTAAACTTAGAATACACATCATTCATTCTTTTCAGAATTACTTTGTCGTTTGCGAGTGCTTCGAGCTTAGCATAACTCATTCTTTCTAACAAGAGTACAGGGTTATGACCAACTTCTTTCCACAGAGCGGGGTCAAGATCTCTAAACAGTTCAGTAGCTTCGTAGTTCCAAGACCACCAAATGTTGTGTGCCAGTTCAGACAATTTCTCCAACTCAGCAGGAATGTGAGATTTCACATTCACATCTTTCCAGTTCGGAGTGTTTACATTACTAACTTTAATCTTCATTGTATGATAACTTGATTGATTAATATTCTATTTCTATTTAACCCAGCTGACGCTCCATCGCATGGCGAAGGGCGAAATCGTAGGCCTCATAATAATATTCGATAAAATGCTTCCACAGAGCCTGCTCAGCCACTTGGGCAGCACGCTTGCGAATGTTTTTCACTTCTGCATCCGTCTTTCCTGAGAATGCGGAAATGGTGTCCTTGATGCCATCAGCCACTTCGGAATAGTTATAATCCGAACGGTGAAGTACCTCTACTCCATCATCGATGCCATGCTGATTCTTCAGGCTGTTTACCCAAAGTCCGAATCCAGCCAGGTCGGTCGTGATGGTCGGAACGTGGAAAGCAACACTTTCCAACGGGGTATATCCCCAAGGTTCATAATAGGAAGGATAGACGCTGAGGTCTTCTCCCAATATCAAATCGTAATATTGTTTGTTCATAATGCCATCCTTTCCATCCAGATAGCAGGGAACAAAAATAATCTTCACCTTATCCTCAGGATGATTACTCATGCCCATGTACTTCAACATATCCAGCACCTGATCGTGCGTCATGTTATGCAGCCAGTGGGTAATCAAAGGTACTTCCAACGGAGTAGTGAATTTCTCCTTGCTCTTAAGGCGTTGTTGCAAGTCTTCACGGGCATCGCCTACCCAACCCGGCACGTTGATGAAAGCCAATACATTCTTCTTCAGGTTCTTATCACGGTTCAGTCGGTTCAGCGATTCAAGGAAGACATCAATGCCCTTATTCTTGAATTCATATCGACCGCTGGTACCGATAATCAACGTATCATCTCCCATATCCGTACCCATCAAGCAATTGGCAACGCGCAACATAGTAGATCTCGCACGTTTACGCTTTCCGGTAAATGTAGCGCCCTTCGGCACAAAATCATCTTCGAAACCGTTCATAAGCACTACATCGGCAGGCTTATCGAGCAATTCCTTGCATTCGTTATTCGTGATTTCGCTCACAGTCGTAAAACAGTCTACATAATGTGCGGTTTGTTTTTCGATGGAGTGTTTGGACTGCATATTAAGCTCTCCCGCCATCTGATCGCCATTATAGGCAAAGAGATAGTCGTACAGAGGTTTATTGTTTCCCGCAATGGAGCGTCCGATAGACGTGGCATGCGTGGTAAAGATCGTTGCGATTTCAGGAACAGCAATCTGCAGGTAGAGGGCACCCATACCGGTCATCCACTCATGAGCCTGATAAACCACCTTATCCGTTTCTGTCAGGTTATAGCGATAGAAACTCTCTACCACCTTGCCGGCAGCATACGAAAACATAGATGCTTCATCATAATCACCGTATGCATGCAGCGAATCCACCTGATAGTGGTTCCACATCTCTGTATAAATTTCATTCTTCTGCGCGAAAAACGGTTGGAAATCAACCAATATAACGATCGGATTGCCCGGAATGTTCCAGCGCCCTATGCGGACGGAAAGGTTATCTTTTGTAAATGCATGCTTTTTCCATGCTGCACAAAGGTTATCGGACTCGATAAACAAAGGGTTCTCTTTCCCCTGCCAAAAATCAGGTCCTATGAAAAACAATCTATCATGAAATCTTGCCTGCAAGGTATTTGCTCGCGTGGACAAAACCGTATAGATACCTCCAACCTTGTTACATACTTCCCAGCTTGACTCGAAGATGTAGTCGGGGGTTAACAGCTCTTTAGTCATATTACTTTTAATCTCTATTACTTAATACCGGCTGCAAAATTACACATTATTCTTTGAAAAATAGCCTATTAATCGAAAAAACTAATGAAATATGCATAAACAATCGTTTGCGAAAAATAGTTAGATGGACTGACTATCGTTTCAAATGCCACACTTGAATAAGGTAAATGCCACACTTCGCGACATACAAAGTGTGGCATTTCATTTGCCGAAGTGTGGCATTTCACTTGCTGAAGTGTGGCATTTACCTTATTCAAGTGTGGCATCCGGAAACAATTAACCCGGAGTTGACATCAAAAAGGCAACCCCGGGTCAGCAAATTATTCAGAAATAGATTCTTATGCAACCAATGCGCTACCGATCAAGAATGTTGCAGCCAGAGCAACAATAGCGTAAAGTTCCGGGAATACAGCGAGGATCAGCGTGTTGCTGAATACATCGTGACCTTGTCCGATAGCTGCAATACCATTCGCACAAACCTGTCCCTGGCGGATGGCTGAGAACAAAGCAACCAATCCCAACGCGATACCTGCACCAAGGATAGCGGCAGCCTGGATACCTGTCATTTCAGGAGTGAGGATACCGAAAATAGTCTGGAACATAAAGTAACCGGCAAAACCATACAAACCCTGTGTACCGGGAAGGGCGGTCAATACGAGGAAGTTACCGAATGCACCGTCGTTCTTCTTTAAAGCGCCGATAGCTGCGTTACCGGCAATCGTCACTCCATAGGCACTACCGATGCCAGACAAACCAATCATTACTGCGATGCCGATGTAGGCAATCAATAAATTCATTTCCATAATCTTACGTTTTTATTGTTTTAATTTTTAATTCTATAATTGTTATTTTTTGAATGGCTTATATTCTTTTCCGCCACCTTCGTAACCGGAATTCTTGAAAAACTCCACAAAGGTCAGACGCATAGGGTGAACCATCGCACCCAGTACATTCATAAACATATTGATCGCATGTCCGATAACGAATATCAGCACCATCACAATCGGTCCGGCAATCACATTGTCGGGGCTCATACCCACAGCCAGACTGTTGAATACTCCTGCAAGGATACCTCCCGACAGACCGAGGGCAAACAAACGAACGTATGAAAGCACGTCGCCAAGTAAGCCTGTAGCCATATTGTAAGAATCCCACAATCCCAGCCCGATGTTCAGGAACACGTTCTTACCGGGACTATTGAAGAGGAATATCATGGCAGCGGCCACACCGAGGATACACAGATGTACCGTTCCGCCCAACGGCATGATTTCGGGCAACAAGGCTCCTACTCCGCAGGATACCAACAATATAATCCAACCGATCGTAGCCACGGCATACTTGAAGCCGAACTGTATCGCCTGATTCACAGCTTTCAGTATCATACCGAAGAGAATCTGTATCACACCCAGTATCAATGAGAGCTGGAACATGGCATTGTTGTCCATGAACAAATGCTCCTTCATATACTGTAGGAAAGGTATATTGATGTCATAAAGACTTACCCCGAAGAACGTACCTGTCAGCATTCCACAGAAGAATGTAGAGGCAGCCAATATCTGCACCAATGAAAGAATCGGCTTCATCGTAGCACTGATGTTCTTGGCAAACATACGGTACAATGTGGCAGCAAGGAACAGGAACAATCCGTAGCCGGAGTCACCCAGACACAGTCCGAAGAACACCATAAAGAACGGTGCAAAAAACGGTGTCAAGTCCAACTCACTGTATTTCGGAAGCATATAGAGCCTGCATATCGGTTCAAACCATGCAAAGAAACCTTTGTTGTTCAACTGAATAGGGACATTATCTTCCGGTGTCGGATTCGTTATTTCATAATAAATATGCTGTTCATCCAGCCATGTAGCGATTTCCTTTTCTTTGGAAGCCGGTGCCCAACCTTGCAGTAACATCAATTTCTCTCCTGCCGTAGCCTCCGTATTCAGCATTACTTTGGAGAACTCAATTTCAGTGTTCACCTCTTTCAGTGCAGCCTGCAATGAAGGTTGTTCTTTTCCGGCAAGTACCGTCAACTTCTGGTCATTGTCTGCCAAAGCCTGTTCAGTCTCCTGGCAAAGTATCTGCATACGTGTCAACGAGTAAGAAGGCAACTTTATCTGTTCTGCATCCAGATCCACTTCCACCGCATTTTTAGTTACAGTAATGAAATAGATACGCGAGGATACACGGTTGATAATCATCGCATTATAAGAATCTTCCCAAGTATCGTCATAGCTACCCTCCGAACAACAGTAGAAGTTCAGCGTGAAACCGGCATCGTGTAGTTTACTAAGGCTTTCGGGCTCAAAATCACCCCAGGGTTCCAGGGCAGCTCTCTCCTTCTGATAGTTTTGCAGCTGTTGTTGCAGCTTCGCCTTTTCACTTTGCAGCACATCTACTTCGTCCAGAACTTCCAGTCCACGGGCAGCAGAAGCGGGTGTAGGCTCCTTCGCTTCGCTCAAGCCATGCAGCATTTTCAGTGTCGCTTGCAGACGTGAGGAAAGCCGGATGCTATCCTGTAATTCTGCGTTATCAGCTACGCCTTGCTGCTTTTCGGCTACGTGCACTACTCCAAGTTCGCGCACTCCGTTCAGAAATGCTTCGTACTCCTTATGATATACAAGGAACGTGAGCTTCTTCATTTTTGTAATCATGCTTCTGCCTCCTTCCTACTCTCTTGATGGGATTTCATGATTTTCTGCGACGACTTAGAGAGGTTCTCCTCGTCTTCCATGAAGCGCTTGATCTTTCGCAGAGCATCCTGATAGCCTGGAATCTGCACTTTCTCAAAGAGGTTTACCTTTTGGGTAGTCTTCTTACGCGCATGTTCCAGCAAGCCCAGTTTGGCGACGATAAACTCCCGCTCGATAGCCGTCTGTGCCAACACCTTGAGCAAATGTATGCCGTCGGCATACCATTTGGGGGCATTGAACAGACTGTAGGGGCGTATTTCGAAATCAACGTTTTCAAGCAGCGGCACCCGTACACCGGCAATCTTTTTCACGCCGAGATGTACATCGCTCACCTTTATCAATGAGGAATCAAACTCATTCCAAAGGGCGAACATCGCTTCATAGGCCTGGATTTCCCGTTCCAACTTCTCATCCAGCGCGGCAGCTTCTGATTTGCAGCGCTTCACTTCCATGCGTAGTGCGCTCTCCTTATTCTTAATAATAGGGAGTGTACGTACCCGCACTTTCAGTTGCTTTTCCAACTGCTGGAGAGAGGTTTTATTATATTGAAACTTTATAGCCACTTTATTAGTGATTAGTTGTTAGTGATTAGTTATTTGCTTTGGGCCAGAACTCGTCAACCAATTCTTTCTTGATATTCACTTCTTCCGGACGGAAATACTTGCCGAACAGGCTCCAGGCCACATCGAGCATTTCTGTCGTATCGAGGTTCACATCGATAGCCAGCAGTTGGTTAGAGTAATCCTTGGCAAATGCAAGGGTACGTTCGTCATAGTTTGTCAGGTCAAAACCGTTCTCCAATTTCGTCTTGGCGTTGGCAGCATCGGCGTATAGACGTACAGCAGCATTCATCACCTGCGGATGGTCTTTACGTGTCTTCTTACCTGTAACGAGCTGTTTCAGACGGGACAGTGAACGGAATGGGTCAACGATAACCTTACCGATATCCGTATCACGACGCAGGAACAACTGACCTTCAGTAATATAACCCGTATTATCAGGCACAGCATGCGTAATGTCTCCACCGGACAAAGTAGTTACTGCAATAATGGTAATGGAACCGCCACTCGGGAACTGTACAGCCTTCTCATAAATCTTAGCCAAATCCGAATAAAGAGAACCCGGCATAGAGTCCTTGGAAGGAATCTGGTCCATACGGTTGGATACGATAGCTAACGCATCAGCGTAAGAGGTCATATCAGTCAAGAGCACCAGTACCTTTTCATTATTGTTCACAGCGAAATATTCGGCTGCCGTCAACGCCATGTCCGGAATCAGCAAACGTTCTACCGGAGGGTTCTCCGTTGTATTCATGAAGCTGACGATACGGTCGAGCGCACCGGCATTAGAGAACACATTCTTAAAATACAGGTAGTCATCATTCGTCATACCCATACCACCCAGAATAATCTTATCTGTCTCGGCACGAAGTGCTACATTCGCCATTACCTGGTTAAACGGCTGGTCGGGGTCCGCAAAGAATGGAATTTTCTGTCCGGATACCAGCGTATTGTTCAAGTCGATACCTGCAATACCTGTTGCAATCAGTTCCGACGGTTGTTTACGGCGTACCGGGTTCACAGACGGACCACCGATCTCCACTTCCTGGCCTTCGATGGACGGACCTCCGTCAATCGGATCACCGAAAGCGTTGAAGAAACGCCCTGCAAGCTGTTCGCTCACTTTCAGCGTAGGCGACTTGCCCAGGAATACTATCTCCGCATTGGTGGGGATACCTTCCGTACCCTCGAATACCTGCAGAGTCACATCGTCACCGGCAATCTTCACCACCTGGGCGAGCTTGCCGTTTACGGTAGCCAACTCGTCATACCCTACCCCTGTTGCTTTCAGCGAGCAGGTAGCTTTCGTAATCTGAGTGACCTTGGTATATATTTTTTGAAATGCTTTTGTTGCCATCTTATTCTTTTTTATGCTTTACGTTCTTCAATCAGTTCCTGCAACTGTTTACGGAATCCTTCATATTCTTCAGACTTGAACTTCGAATAGTTCATCTGCTTACAAACATTAATCATCTTCTTGAAGTAATCCATTACCTCATTAAAGTTATCGAATTCAAATTCCGTATGACAGATGTCAATGATCATATTCAGGATATCCTCCTGACGTTCCATCGGTGTTACAGCATCAATTTCGTCGAAAGCATCCTGTTGCAGGATTACGAAGTCAATCAACTCTGACTTCCAGAATGTTACATGATATTCTACAGGAACACCGTCATCACCCAGGATGTTGATCTGTTCGGCAATCTCTTTACCACGTTGCAGGCGGTTTTTGATTTCGTTCACCTTACCAATCCATTCACCATTGATATGAGTTTTGATATATTCCTCAAATTCAGGATATTCGATGTATTTAGAATAAGAATCAATCGGATTCACGGCAGGATAACGTTTCTTGTCGGCGCGGTCCTGTTCAAGAGCATAGAAACAACGGGCTACTTTCTTCGTATTTTCCGTTACAGGCTCTTTCAGGTTACCACCGGCAGGAGATACTGTACCGATAAAGGTAATAGATCCCGTTTCACCGTTACCCAGCACTACATATCCGGCACGTCCGTAGAAGTTGGAGATGATAGAAGACAAGTCCATCGGGAATGCATCAGGTCCAGGCAACTCTTCCATACGGTTGGACATTTCGCGCAATGCCTGTGCCCAGCGGGAAGTGGAGTCAGCCATCAGCAATACCTTCAGGCCCATGCTTCGGTAATATTCCGCAATCGTCATAGCCGTATATACAGATGCTTCACGGGCAGCCACCGGCATGTTCGAGGTATTGGCGATAATGATGGTACGCTCCATCAACTTACGTCCTGTATGCGGGTCAACCAGTTCCGGAAACTCCGTAAAGATTTCCACAACCTCATTGGCACGCTCACCACAGGCAGCGATGATTACAATATCCGCTTCCGCCTGTTTGGAGATGGCATGCTGAAGTACCGTCTTTCCAGTACCGAAAGGACCGGGGATAAATCCCGTACCACCTTCTACAATAGGATTCACAGTATCGATTACACGTACACCCGTTTCCAGCAGTTTAAAGGGACGCGGTTTTTCTTTATAATTTGTCATGGCGCGTTTCACCGGCCATTTCTGTATCATGTTCACATGAATGTCATTTCCTTCTTCGTCAGTTAGTACAGCTACAATATCTTCGATGCTGTATTCACCTTCGTCTACGATGGACTTCACGGTACATACGCCTTTCTGGGTGAAAGGTACCATGATTTTCAGCGGTTGGAAGTTTTCGTCCACTTGTCCCAGCCAGGCAGCCGCTTCCACTTTATCCCCTACTTTCACCAGAGGCACAAAATGCCATCTGCTTCCTTTATCCAGCGGATACGTATATTGTCCACGTTTCAGGAAGACTCCATCCATCTTATCAAGGTCATTTTGCAGACCGTCATAGTTTTTCGAAAGCATACCCGGGCCTAATGTCACCTCAAGCATGTGTCCGGTAAATTCGGCTTCAGCCCCTACTTTCAGTCCGCGGGTGCTTTCAAACACCTGCACGTACACATGGGTACCTACCACCTTAATCACCTCCGCCATCAGCCGGTCGCCTCCGGTCGAGATGTAGCAAATCTCGTTCTGTGCCACCGGGCCGTCAACGACGAGGGTTACCATGTTGGCGATAACGCCACTAACAGTTCCTTTTGTTGCCATATAATTATGTTATTTATTTTATCTGAATTCTGCAGGTATCTGCACCTCGTCCTTCAACGTTGCTATGATGCTGCGGAACAATTGGTTGCCTTTTTCTTTATCCAAAGAAATCCACCGTTCTATCATTTCCAGTTGCAACAGAAAAACGAACAAACGTTCCACAGTGAAATAATTGAAAAAAGTAGCTTCTTCCATCCAATTCCAACGCAACTGGTCTATTTTCTTCTCTCGTTCCACCAGCTCTTCGGTTTCACTGATCTTCACCAACTGATCCAGGAAGTCCACCTCCCCCGTCAGTCCGAAATCACGAGCACCGGATGTACGCAAAGCCTCGCACACTTCCGTATCACCTACTATCAGCGGAGCGATATCCATCTTGAATTTCCGGGCAGTCAGTGCCACCAGTATATTGTTCATCGTCAGATTAAACGCAAACCATGAAGACACGAACTTATTTTTGCACTTCATTGCATATTCATAATAAAGCGCAGCCAGACGGTCTTCATACAGAAAATCGTCCTCAGCAGTAGCATTGAAATATTCGAAAATAAAAGTGGAGAGATAGGAAGGGAACACGGCATCAGCTATCTCATCACCCTCTTTCAGAGACGAGATAAACTCTACCAATTCTTCTGCAGAATAATTTCCGCGCAGATCAATGGCAGCGTCCTTGTCCTTTAGTAATTTCAGAACGTTCGCATTGTCAAACTTCAGATAGAACAAATCAATCAGCTTCTTATCTTCGTCAGACAAATCCGGATACAGTTCCACTTTGAAATCAGCTACCGTATAACTCAGCTTACTGTCCTCCAATGTGAGTTCAGGCAAACCAGCTACCAAGTAGTAATAGTATTTACTCATATCCTGTGGTTTTAGAACAGCATTTCCACTAACTGCGGACGCAGGAATTCTTTGAAGTAATTCATAAATTCTTCTTCACCGAAGTTTACCTTATACGAACCATCGGCAGGCGAGACTGTAAACAACGTCTTGTTACCGTTCACTTGCTCTATCTTCACTCCCTTATCCAGCAACGCTTTTGCTTGTGAAGCAAAGTATTTTTTCAGGCCATCTGCATCAGCAGTCGAAATCACGATAGGCTCGTTCACACTCCACTTGGAAGCCAATGCAACTATAAATGCATTCAGATAATCTTTATCGGCAGCAAATGCTTTCACATCCGCATTGACAATTTTATCCGTCACAAGTGTGGCAATTTCAGACTTCAAGGCATTCACTGCCTGGCCGGCGAACAATTTTAATTCCGACTTGGTATTTTCTGCCAGTTCATCGGCAGACTTACGAGAAGCAGCCACAATTGCTTCAGCTTCTTTACGAGCATCTTCTACAATTTTCTTGGCTTCATCTTGAGCGTTAGCGATAAGTTTCTGGGCCTCGGTGTTACCTTTTTCAACCCCCTCGCGGTAAATCTTATCAGTCAACTCTTGAATTTTGTTTTCCATATAACAGGAGTAATTTTAATAATTATATAATTGCGATTTTTTCCCTTTTTATTAGATTTGAGCCCAAAAGTACTAAAATCCCTCAGATAAAAAAGAGAAAGAACGGAATAAAAACACCCTATTTTTCAAAAAAAGTCCTTTTATACCATTTTTATTCCGTAAAGATAAGAATGAAGTTGCAAACTAAAAAGAAATTGCTTGCTGAAAAAGGGAAATAGAGGGTTCAAAGAGGAAAAAAAACTACTGAAAGCAACCATTACAAATACAAAAAGCCCCCATATCTTTCGATATGGAGGCTTCTCTCTAAAAAACGGCAACTACCTACTCTCCCACTTGACGCAGTACCATCGGCGTGA
>OGQV01000070.1_pt1 | contig 115126 bp, 94 predicted proteins | sample 1553311 | NCBI WGS metagenome assembly OGQV01 (sample SAMEA2579976, study PRJEB22360) | human gut metagenome
TTAATGATTTTAATCAAATCATTCTCAGAACCTATTGATAATTTTTCCAAATCAGACAAAAAAGAATATATTTCTTTGAAAAATGAAATGCAAGAATAATTTTCTTTTTTGAGATTACCTACACTGCTTTTAGAAGGTTCCTTTCCGTCAATTGTGAGATAATAGATTTTGTCTATATCTTTGTTTGTATCTTTGTCAATAGCTTTATAGTAATTAAAATAATCGCAAAGTTGTGCATCTTGATCTTTGGCATATAGTTTCACCTCAATCGGAATAACATCGTTATCAATATGAATTACAATATCAACTCGTCTGTTATCGGAAATGAGTTCTTCTGTTTCTACCATAGCATTAGAAAGTGTATTATCACTATATTCTTTATTTACATTTATACAGTTGAGAAATATTTTTAATGGTTCAATACCCAAACAGTGCAATCCGTTGGGTTCAATAAGAGATGCTAATAATCTGCAAATTATAACTTCCTTATTTTCAACGCCCAACATATAAAGAACATTTGCAGACTTTGTATTACCACTATTAAAACTAACGGTCTTTAATTTCTCAATTAAATTTGTTGTAAAATTATCCATTTTCATCACCCACCTAATTATAACAAACCAAATAATCAATTACAACATTCATCAATCCTTACCGCTGAGCATATCGGCTAAGGCATCATCCATTTTCTTTTGGGCAGAAGCCTCTAAATCTTTAGAATGTGCGCCACGCTTTGCATTTGATGCTTCCTTGAATTTTCTGTTTGCGTCAGTGTTAGGCGAAATCATATCCGCAAAAGCAACTTCTCTGTTATGAGTTGCAGAAGCTAAGGCATCCTTTGTACCGCTCATTCTTGCACCGGCATAATTTGAGGCGGCATTTTTGAATTTTTGTGCGCTTGCGGCGGATACTTTTCCGTTTTCCCTCATCATATCTGCCATAGCTTTATCCATTTCTCTTTGAGCAAGTGCTTCGGCATTTTTGTCACCTCTTGCAACGGCACCACGCTTTCTGTTTGCCGCTTCTCTGTATTTTTGCTTTGCAACATTGGCATTAGTGTTACTTGTAGTTTTAGGTGCAAGTCTGGAATTAGCAAGGTAACCGCAAATCATAAATATTGAAAAAACGGCAACAACCGGCATACCGCAAAATTTGAAAAACATACGCAGCCATTTCGTTTTTATAATTTCAAGAAAACCGATAAGCCCCAAAACAAATGACGGAGCAAATACGGCAATGATTCTTTGAGTGCCGTTATTGTTAATCAAATACTTGCCATCAGTGCTCATTACATCAACTGTTTTGAATTTTACATTTTCACCTTTAATTTTTTTGATTTTTTCAAAATTCGCTTTACTTACCACATTACTGCCCAAAGGTTTGTAAGTAACCTCATTGCTTGCTATATCAACGCTTACATCTGCTATAGAATATGGCTCAAGATTTTTATAGCTGCTGATTTTGAATTCTTCACCATATATATCAGCCAAAAAATCATAAGAACTTATGCTGTTGCTTGACTCATTCTCGATAAAAAAATTCAACTTGCCGCAATTTTCTTTGTAACTGTCGGGTACAAAATTCACTGCTTTAATCGTTATGTAATCAGCCTCTTTCCACACAATTGGTTGTGAAAAGAAATTTTCAATTCCGTTCAAGCCGAATATGATGAATAGCAACACCACCAGCACAACCGACGAAACAGCAACGATAAAATTTTCTTTTTTTGCATCTGGATTTTTGATTCTCATAATAAACCTCCGAAAAAATAAATTATAGATAAAAAAACAGAACTTCTCCGCTTTCATCTACATAATCGCAAACACACACCAAACTTGGTCCGCAATTTCATATTTTTTATTTCTGCTTATATGATAACTCAAACGATGTCCGCTTTTTATCTTGCCAAAAAGATTTACAAATTTTTTCTGAAAACACATCAACAAAACATACATTTTTCTCTGTATTATATAGGGAGTTTTTTTCTAAGCACTTTTTCTTTTTGGTTTTCACTCAGCAAAATATTCTCTCGAATAATTTTAAAGGAGGTTTTCGTATGCGTAAAAATTGCAGCGGTCAGTTTTTTCTTTTGCCGAACAGAATTTTTGATGAACGGTTATCGCCTAACGAGTTCATCGTTTATTCTTTTCTTGTTCGTGCAAAGGACTCGGCGGGGCAAAGTTTTTGGTCGGTGCCTATGATTGCGAAAAGCTGTTCGATGTGTGCATCCACTTGCAGAAAAGTTTTGCATTCGCTTGAAAGCGGTGGGTACATAACGATCTCGAAGCGGTTTATCGGCGGCGAGCAAAAGAGCAATCTATACACGGTCAACATGATTTAATGCACCGTGCTTTAGGGTTTATCGGCAAAGAATATGAAAGGCTTTGATTTTGAAAATTTATGATTTTTGAAACGAAAATTGATGGCTTTTGAGTGGGTTTTGAAGCGAATTTCAAGCCGCAGATTTTATGAGAATCACACCGAAACGAGTAAAAATACAAAAAATCAATTCACATATAATAAGCTCGTCTTTAAAAGAATAGAATCAAACAACGCATTTGAAATATCCGCTTATTAAGTTACAAAAAATAACATTTTTAGCATTTATTTTATTTAATATAAAAACGCTCAATGTAAAAAATAGTAATGCAAACGCAAATTGTAATGAAAAGGAGTGTTTTCAAATGTCAAGTTCCAAGAACGTTGTTCCGGAAGCTAAGGAAGCTCTTAACAGATTCAAAATGGAAGCTGCTAATGAGGTTGGCGTAAATCTCAAGCAGGGTTATAACGGCGACCTTACTTCTAAGCAGGCCGGCTCTATCGGCGGACAGATGGTCAATGTAATGTGTCCTGTACGAACCGTGCAATTTCAGCGTACAAATTGGGCTAAAAATAACCAACTTCAGCCGATTACATACGAATTTTGCATAGCGGTATAAAAACTCCATAACCCATAAAAATGAGCCAAGAGGTATTTCCTCTCAGCTCGTTTTTTAATTACTTTTAGTTTTTCAATGCAGTTATCGGAACAACATATACTCCGTCAGAATGTTTATAAGCACTTATGCAAAAAACATTATATCTTAACAAACATTTTATCAATTATTATTTTCGGCAAAATTCAATCCCGACAAATCTATTTCATATTTCAAACTATTGGGTAATTCCGATTGTTTTATAAACATTACGAGATACCATGGCAGATAGGTTACACCGGCTTCTTTACAAATATTGCTCTTACAAAGCACATAACAGTTGCCGAACTTCCATTCCTTTACAGACATAACATTGTCAAGCGCTTTATGTTTTTTATAATCATTTCCCGATTTCACTTCAACAATATCGATATGCATACCGTTTTGAACAACAAAGTCAACCTCACCATATTTATTTGAATCAAAATAATACAGCTTAAAACCATTAGACTTTAACTGCTGTGCAATAACATTTTCAAGAACACTGCCGAGGTTCATGGAAAGATCGCCATTTAAAATGGAGAACTGTATATTTTCCATACAAGCCGCACAAAGAAGTCCGACATCATCCATAAACAATTTAAACAAACTATGCTTTTCATTAAGCTGTAAAGATGCCTTGGGTTCATCTACATTATAGCACGACAACGCAACACCTGCGTCATTCAACCATGTGAAACTGTTTTCGTACCTGTTCAGTCTTGCACTTTTATTCAAGGAATTGATATAAAAGCGTCTGTTTTTATCATTTAACTGTGCAGGAATACTGTCAAAAATAGATTGAATTTTGATTTTTTCATTGCCCTTTGCGTATTGGCTGATGTCCATACGATATTGATTAAGTATGCTGTTTTGATAGTCAACAACCCTTGCAATATCGTGCGTATCAACATAAATTTGAACAGCCTCAGGCATACCGCCCACAACGATATAACTGTAAAACAGTTTATTCATTGTATTATGAACGGACTCGGTTATCGGTTTAGTATTCTCAAAGCACTCCCTGAGATAATCTATCGTGCTGGTTTGAACCCCGTTCGCCCAAAGATATTCCTCAAAATCCATGGGATACATTCTATAAATTTCTTCAAATCCGACCGGAAATGATTTTACATGATTATATCCGACTCCGAGCAACGAACCCGATTCCACATAATCAAATCTACCGTCCTCAACAAGAAATTTTATGGCAGTTCTTGCATTCGGGCATTGCTGAATCTCATCAAATAATATGAGCGTATCACCATCAACCAATGATTTACGGGTAAATGCCGTAATATTAGTAATCAGCGTATCAGCGTCCAAACTGCCGCTGAAAATATCCGCAGCACCGTCTTCGGTAATAAAGTTAATTTCAACAAAATTAGCGTAATTGTTCTTTGCAAATTCCCTAATCAATGTGGTTTTTCCGATTTGTCTTGCACCTGTAATGCAAAGTGCTTTTTTGTTTTTCTGCTTTTTCCAATCTGATAATTTATCATATGCTTTTCTTTTCAGCATTTCATCACCGCCTTGTTCTTTATAATAATGTAACATAATTTTCGTTATTTTTCAAGAGTTTGCAACATAATTTATAACATAATATTTGACTTTTTCTAACAATTTGCAACATTATTTATCATTTACACCTACAAGGAGTTATTTTGCATTATTATTTGTACTTATGGCTTGATGTGAAAAATCATTATATAAGCACTTGTCAAAAATATTATAACGAAATTCACAAAAACGAGCCATGAGGTACCTGAACAATTCCAGATTGTTCTGACAAGAAAATGTTATATATAAAAGCCAATTATGGTACTATGATAAAAGGATAATAAATCGCTATGAAAGAACAGAGAATCGATCTTAAAGAAATGCATAAAGATAACAATCAAGGCGAAATAGTTATTTATCAAACTGATGACGGTGATACAAAAATTGATGTTCGATTTGTTGATGAAACGGTATGGTTGACGCAAGCACAATTATGTGAACTTTACCAAACGAGCAAATCAAATGTAAGTGAGCATATTAAAAATATTTTTGAAGAGGGCGAACTTGAAGAAAATTCAGTTGTTCGGAAATTCCGAACAACTGCTAGTGACGGTAAAAATTATAACGTTTCATATTATAATCTCGATATGATTATTTCACTTGGTTACCTAATCAAATCAATTTCATATTTCAGCGAAATTAGTGGTAAATGAAAAAGCAAATATAACGAATAAATTTGGAATACACATTATTCGCCGTGAAAAGAGGCACAGATTGCAAAAGTTCGTTGTAATTTTTGGCACGAACTTAAAATTTACAAATTTATAAATCGCACATTCGCAAAATAAAACCTCCTTTGGTACAATCTGAGCATCAAAGGAGGTTTTACTATGGAAAACACATTATTTGAAAAATTCGGTGGCACATATACTAAGCAAGGCGACTATCTTTTGCCAAATTTAATTTTACCCGCAGAAGAAGCAACCGGTTATATCGGAGTATGGGGACAACGCAGATTGAACTACTTAAAGCATCACAAAGTTTTGTATTACAATTTGCTCACTTCCGGAAAACTCTATTCCCACCTTGCCGATATCGAAGAACAAGCCAAACAACTCTTTTCTCGGCTGGTAAAACAATACGCTGAAAAAGAAGGCGTCACCGAACAACTAAAAGCAACAGATATGATGCTTTGGGTGCAGAAGATGAATAATGTTCGTAGTATAGTACAAGAAATAGTTTCAACAGAAATATTTATAAATAATTGTAAAGGAACAACCTACATTATTTATAGGTTGTTCCTTTACTTATAGACTTTTATCAGTAAGGTACTTATCCAAAAGATGAAGCATAAATTCTCTATCTAAAATCACTAGTTTTTTATTATGAACTTTTGCTTCGTGGAACAGTAGATATTTAAGTTGGTCATCAATTATGTCAGGATAAATTACGCCAATTATTTCTGCTCTATTATCATTAAAGGCATCAATAATTTGTTGTATAATTTCTCTGCCTATCAAACTTGCTTTTGTAATTTTTGGAGTGCGTGAATTTACTGATTTTGCTACACCTAAAAACGTTGAATTTTTGCCATTGTATGTCACTAACATTGATACATCTCCGAACTCGTGTCCTTGATGTGGTTGTGGCGTATATCCTTCAAAGCCTTCAAACAATTTTAGTATGCATTGCACATCACTTATATTGCATATCGATTTATCTTTGCACTGACTACATTTATCATTAGTCGGATGAGAACATTTTTCTTTTAATTTCTTCAGTGATGTTTGAAGCATGTCAGAAGAATGCGTTAGTTCTCTATTGATAATCTGGGCAAAATCTTGAATATCAGAAACCTTTAATTTTTCATAATTAGGACTTTTAAGAATGGTTAAAGAGCCATTATTTAAAGCAAAATATTCATTGTCATCAAAGACGATATCCGGATAGTATAAGTTAATTGTAGTAAAAAGTCGCTCTGTAAAATTATCTGTTGCGATTAACGAAATAGCCTCATTAATATCTGCTATTGTATTTGTATGCCCATTTTCGCAATCAAATACAAAAGAACCTACTTGACTTTTTCCACAATCACTGCAAATAATCTTTGCCGGTGCCTTTTTTGTTATTGCAAAATGTGTGCTTCCACAGTCGGGACAACTAGGAATAGACGGCTCTTCGCAAGTGTCACATAAGCAATATACTTTTTCATAGAATTTGCTGTTCAATTCAACATATGCTTTATATAAATCGAAAGAAACTGGACAAGAATCAATATTTGATTTTTTACATGAGATTATAGCAAGAGCTATTTCGTTTAGGATAGGTATAGAAGATTGCTTAATATCCTCCCACGAGGATGATGAGAACATGTTAAAACCGGACACAGTTTCTAATGTTACATCTGATGAGTTCTGAAAAAAAGAAATTATGCTATTGATTTTTCTGGTACTCCACATCCTAAACTGTGATGCGGTCAAACTTTTAGATAAATACAGCTTACCTTTATTACAATTAACGCCCAATGTACCAGTTGTGTTCTCATCTATATCTTCGACATATTGCGTATTTGTTATGTCATAATTTTCATATCCGTCAGGAATACAATCTTTTTTATCGCCTAGATTTTGATCTGCAAATGTGATTTTTTCTAATTGGGTTTCGGGCGGGTTAGCATTATGCATGGTAACCCTTTTCGTCTTGTCGCTAGAAAAAACCTTTTCTAGCAATTTACTTGTAATTTTAATATTAGTAATATTTGCCGAATATAGACTACTAAAGAAGCGTTTCAAAGCATTCATTAGGATTTCGGGCATATTATTAATAGCAATGAAATTTTTATCTATACCAACCCAAACAAAGCATTCTTTCATCATATAAATATATGTGAATTCACCATCTTTATTTATGTAGTTAAATTTTTGAAGGTATGATAATGAGATTTCATATGTACCGTCGAATTCAATTATTGACACGAATTCAATGTTTTTGTACTTATCGTCTTCTTTGTATTCTTTAGTTGAAATAAATTCTTTGATTTTTGTTTCCAATGAGCCTTTATCAAAAGAAATATCGTTGCTTTGTTTAGCCCAAAATAGCGTAAAACCGGGTTTTAATCCATATCTGTACTTTTCATATGTCGCATCAATGGTTTGAGGATATATTTCGGGCGACATTTCAATCAATTCAATTAAAACAGCTCTGCTTTGCGAATTTACTAATTTTTGAAGATCGTTTGTATAGCTTTGCTTTTTGATTTGAAGTAAACGAGATTCAATATTTTCTTTTTCAATGTTTTGCCAAATCATAGATCGTATGCCTTTAATTTGCATACTTTCAAGTTTTATTTTTTGTTCTTCAGGAATAGGCATATTGTATTCTCTCCTTATAACATATTAACCGAAAATATTAGTTTAATCTATAATAGCATTCATAAAAAGCCAAATATATCTTAAATACAGTATTTAACTTTCTTTGATAGACTATTTATTCACCGTCATTAAGAGCGTTCATAACCTCTTTAACAACCTTACCGTCCCATCCAACGCAAAGCATTTCTTTAGTTATGATAGCTTTGTAGACCGGATTTTTTTCGACTATATTCCAAAGATAACGCAAGATAATAATATAATCATCAAAGTTATCCTTGACTTTATTTGCTACATTCTTACGCCACTCATCTGCAAATTCCTTGCCTGAATAAATATCGTTTAAATCCTTACAGATAAAGTTTATAGCTCCGCCTATGCCCGGAAGTTCGTTTTCGTTAGCATCAGGGTTTGGATTTTCAGCAATTTTTATATGAAGCAGTAAATGCTCAAGTAAATTACAGTAAACAAGCCTGTCCGCTTTTTGATACTCAAAAGGATTATTAACTGCAAATTTATCGTTACAAAGCATTATTGCCTTGTCTTCATCAATATGATGACATAACAGTCCTTCATTGGTTCGAGTAACCAAAGGATTTTTTGCTTTGCAAGCAGTATCTTTGAAGTAGTTGTGTTTTGCAGAACCGTATTTTTTGAGCAATGCAGAGACAATATCTTGATAACTCATTTTCAACATTGATTCATAATATGAATTTCCGTCCATCGGCTTAATCATAGAATTTATAAGTTCTATTTCATTATCAGTAAGTTCATATTTTTCATATAACTGACTTTCTATATCTGTAACATTTCTACTCCAATCAATATCTGAATCCTCTGAAAAATTTTGCATCGGAACGTTAAAAAACACCAATTTAGACAGATTAACAGCCGTAAGCGTAATCATTACTAAAAAGCGAACGAACCTTGTTTTAAGATATTTAAGGACCGCTTCCGCTTCTGACTTCGTATCAAAACATCCGATCAAAAAATATGAATGAGTACATACCTCATTAGGTTCTAAAACTTTCATTGTTTTCGTAAAAACGCTAAACATACCATTTTTATCTGGCTCGCCTGCATGTTCTGCACTCATTTTACTCATTAAAACTTTATATTTTCCTATATACTCTGATCCTTTGATTATCTCATTTGGAGAAATATATGTTAATCCATTACTTGCGTATAAATTCAAGTTGTCTTTTTGCGATGGTTTAGACCTACCTCGATAATTTGTAGGCAATCCAAATGGCATAAGTGGACTTATTATATTGTCAAATGGTATAAAATTATGATAATGTAATTTATGAACTATATCAACAGCATCATTATAACGGATGAGTGTATCAAATTCATCTAACGGACGAATTTTTGTGCTTTCGACGCCATTAAATACATTTGTAAAAGCACAATTACCCGAATACATTTCATCAAATAAAAAGAAACATACTCCACCGCTTATACTACTAGTTGGAAAACAGTCTTTTGCATTAACAAAATCTTTAATAGATACAATTCGTTTATCGTGAATCATTTCATCACGAAACTCATCCAATGTTTTCATGCCGCCGGCAAACCATCTAGAAGGCATAATCATTGAAATAAAACGAGGATTAAGCATTTTTGCTTCTTCTACAAAAAGATTATATATAGGTGTTGCTTGGCGACTGGAACCTCCCGTTTCCTCCTGATAAGGCGGATTACCAACAACTGCATTGAACTTCATTTCTTTCACATCCTTTTTCCAGTAGGAGCCTTTCAGCACACGCTTTTTAAATTGCTCCGGTTTGTTTTTAAGCATATTTACAAGGTCATCAAAATAATGAGCGTTGCACTTAACATCACTGTAACCGCAAAGAGTTCTTCTGGTGATAGATTTTGCCATAGGTGTTTTGCAAATGACATAAACATTATCTCTGATAACTTCATTCCAGAAATATTGACATTCCTCAGGTGTCCAGTCATCATCGCTCATCCCCTCCATACGCTGCTTATAAAAGCTGTAAGCAACATATAAAGGATACAAACCTGTTTTAGAATTAATTTCAAGTATCTTTGCATTTTCTGCAAATACAGTATTTGTTGCCTCGCCTCTGTCTACAAAGCGGGGTTCTTCAAGGCGATGCTTTTCTTCTTGAGTATCATCCTCAAAATTCTCATTAAAGAAGCACCAACCGCCGAGAGTTTCAGACATATGCATATTAACAACTCTCCACGGAGTAAGAACCGTTTCCTTGTCGGGATTCTTGAAGTGGCGGAAAATTTCCGCAATTTGAATAACTCGTCTTGTCGGTGTTTCCCTGTCGGCGGCTGCCGCAAGCCTTCTGATACGCTTACCTGCCGCAATAAATACGTCTCGGTCATAATACTTAGTGAACTCGGTAAATATCTTTTTACTTACGCCTGTAGGCATAAATTCTTTCCAAGATTCATCATCGACAATATCAACAAAACTATCAATATCGATATCTTCATCAATCGGAACATCAGCGCCATAAATCATAAGTGGCATACGGATTGATACACCACGCAAAATATCAATGGCCTTCTTTCTCGCTTCTTTAGCTTGTTTCTTTTTCTTACGGTCTTCCAACTCTTCAGGTGTTGAAGAAGTAGGTGGAGTAGCCGGTTCGGGGTCATCTAAATGTTCAATCTGCTCATCCGTCAATCCTTGTCCGTTTACAACAACATCCTTATTTTTCTTTGAAGCCTTAGATGCACCAATAATATCTTTAAGCTCATTAAACTTAGATGCGTCAATCTCGTTAAGCTTAAGGAGTTCATCGTTGTACAGAGATTCATCCTCAAATCCGCTATTTACCGCACGTTCAGCGTAAATCTGTTTAATTTGTTCCATCATAGACTCAACACTATAAGTTTTAGTTTTTGAGCCCGCAATAGCAATAACAGGGCAATAATTCAAAAACTCGGTCATAGCCTCCCTGCGTTTTTGCTGACTTTTACCCGGTTTACGGGATAAATGCACTGTTTCGGTTAAAACTTTGAGTGTTCTGTCAGGTGCAAAGTCAAATACATAGCAGTCTGTTTTTTGCTTGCCATCAATAGTTCCGGCTGACTGAACTCTGAAAATAGTTTGCATATATTGTGCCGCCGCAGTGGAATATGAACCCGAAAGCATAAGAACAGCAGTCCATTCTTTTACCGTTACTCCTGTTGTAAGCTTGCCGCAAGACAGAGTTACAGAGTAGTCATTTTCTTCAATGGTTTTGCGTACAAGCTCCAGCACATCATTTGAATGTTCTTCTTCATATTTATCGCCTTCTCCGGCAACATTTGCTATTCCAAAATTCTTAAATACAGAGTGGCTTCTAAGAAGCTCACTTAATGCTTTTGCTTCTTTGACACCTGGAACCATCCACAAAGTGTGGCGGAACATATCACGGTATTCTTTAGTTGAATAGGGATAACCGCTATTTGCATCTTCCGTTACCATTAAATCGAGAAATGCATTCACATCGTTTTCATGAACAAATTTGCCCTCGACGGCATTTTTTGGGAGTTCACGATTGCCGTTAGGCCCTTTGTACCAAACTCTGAAAAATTCTCTGAAATTGAAGGCTTTTGTGCCATAATCATCGGAAATATATTTCTTTAATTTCTCACCTAAATCGTATGTGTAAATGTGCATTTTAGGCAAATCAGCATAAGGGTTATGGTCGCCATAATGAGCCAAATCCCACTCGGCCTTTTTCTTCTGCTCCATTACATAATCCCAAGTGTAAACATTATCTTCACCAAACTTATCAAGAAGATTGAACGGCGTACCAGAGAGTGCAAGGACCTTAGTGTGCTCTTTTTTGAGAGCTTTTACTACATTGTCACCAAGCTTTGTTTGTGTTCCTTCATGAGCCTCATCAATAACAATTAAGTCCCAATCAAGAGCAAACACAGCATTATTTTTATTGAAGTTTCCTCCGACAATTTGAGAACCTCTTAAATCTTGCATAGAAGCGAAGTAGATAAAATGGTCTCCATTTTTATCATGATTACGGATTTTGAGGTCATTCTCAGAATCTGTCTTTTCGTCAAATGTATATGCAGAATCTTTGGTCTTACGCTCATAATAGTAATCGTGTTCGGAATTTCCGGGAAAGAAAACCTTTTTGAAATCATCACTCCAACCATCATCAACAACAGGACGATGGGTAACGATTATTACTCTGCGATATTGATTGCGGCGAATAACTTCAAGTGCTGTCAATGTTTTACCAAAACGCATTTTAGCATACCATAACATTTCATCATCTTTTTTGAATGTTCTTAATGTTTTATTGACAGCGTCTATTTGTTCTTCACGAAATTCAATCGTTTCATGAGGCGTATTTTTTGCAATATCAGCAGAAGATAATGAAGATTTTCCCTCTTTTAAAGCTTTGATAGCAGCCTTTGCTGTTTCAATATTAGTGGCAAACCATTCGGCACCGGTTTTTCCGTTAGGCTGAACCTTATGAATGCCGGAATTCATAAGTACTTTCTGAACGTCCTTATCACTAAAAGCAGCTAAATAGTTACCCACAGTTCTCACAGCGAGCTCAGTATGTAACAAGGTATATCTTACGCTAACAGTGCCAACTTCCTGTTTGATTCTTGCGTGGGCAGCCTGATTTAAGTCACGTGAATTAGGCAGTATATCATTAGGCTGCTTATTGCTTTTCAAGGTTGCTTCACCAACTTTTAGTAAACCCTTATGGTCATCATATGGCATACTAAATACATATATCAACTTATATGCAAGTGTTTGTTCAAATCTTTCCACGCTTTATGCCTTCTTTCAATACATCAATAAATGGTATGCTTTTTTTATAGTTTGTCCAATCGAATATTCTGCAATAGATGCCATTGTGCTTATAAATATCATTTTTCTCACATCCTGGACAATTAACGCTTGTTTCTTTTTCTGTGCCTTCAAACAAGTTCATTTGTTGATTATTTCCCTTGATTTTTCGGCAAGAATACGGTACCACACATTTAAGACCGTCCATTTGCCATATGTTCCAAGCTATTATGTTGGCCACTTCTTTCAGTAAAGTGATAGAGGGGTATTCATTAAATTTTGCTTTATAGTAATCTATATAATCATACAGTAAATTTTCTCTTGCGATTAGTATGCTATCTCCTTGAAACTCATAACCATATACACTTTTTAATGCCCGCAACGAATGTTTAATCCAACTTTCTGCTTCTTCGCAATTTTCGTTTACAACACGCATTTTTCTATCAAATAGTCCAATACGGTCATTTACAGGAATTAACTCACCGGTGGTTGTATCATATCTACTGACAAGATAGGGGGCTTCGCCACATGTTATTTCCAAACGTTTAGCATCAACATATGCTTTCCAAGTTTTTTTACCGTTTTCAAACAGAATTTTTTCGTTATTTGTTATCCAAGTTGTTCCTTGCGGAATGTTAAAAACATTTGCTCTGCCAAACCAAGCTTCGTCCACTTGATTGTTTTGTTCATTGCAAATCCATGATGGGGTAAACACTTCCGCTCTTTTTCTTATTCTTCGCTCTTGAACTTTTTTTGATTTTGCCGCACGGGGTTGAATAACATTAAAATATCGTCCTGTTATAAGTTTAACTTTAATTTCAGCACGCTCATCATATTCAGGGCCATACATTTCATAATCCTTTGTGCACCAAAGAATGTTTTTTCGAGTGGTTTTATCTTTTAGTAAAATGCGTAGAATAATAGGATCAATATCTGCAATATCATCCTCTAAAATATCTATTCTTTTTTCAATTTCATTTTGCTGAAATATGGTCATTGGTTTTATTTCTCCAAATAAAAGAATTTGTTTTTATAGTTTAACTGTATTAATTAGTTATAGCACCAATATTTCCCACTTACCATATCTCTTGCCACTTTCTCGGCGGATATAGTTTTTATCTTGCAGGGATTTCATAATTCGCTTTACTGTTGCAATGGATTTTCCGGTTGCTTCTACAAGTTCTTGCTGTTTCATTGTCGGATTCTTTGCGACCAATTCTAAAACTGCAAGTTCTTCTAAAGTACAGTCTAAAGTATCAAATTGATACTTTGGAACTTTTGAGCTGATACTTTGGGAATTGTTCTCCACATAATCAATGTGCATATATCTGTTTTTCAGTTCATAATGCGTATCTAACAAAAGATTTGAAAAGAACATTTCCAAAAACTTAGTTGTTGAATGGACGCCTTTTTGCAGGTTATTATAATTAGCACGAACCAACGCATTACGAAAATACCAAGAATTTTTTTCGAATGCGTCATTGTTTACGCTAAAGCCGAATGTTTTTATATATTTTATCATAAATACGGCAGTTGCACGGGTGTTTCCCTCGCTGAACGGGTGAATTTGCCAAATATCCGAAGCAAATTTTGCCAAATGCTTTACAGCTTCATCAACCGACAAACCCTCATAAGAAAATTGCTTTTCGGTTACAAAGTCGTAATCTAAGGTTTCCTTAATGCTGTTCCAATCCGCATAGGTAACAGTATCGCCGTTCAGAACCCACTCTTTCTTTGTGATGTTGTACTGCCTGATTTGTCCTGCGTGACCGAACACGCCCTCGAACAATCTACGATGAATCGAAAGCCACTCGGCAGGCGAGAACTGAAACGCTTTTTCTCCTAACAACTTTGCAATTCTTGCCGAAACAATGTCTGCTTCTTTGGTTTCGTTTTCCGTTTCGGTGCGTACGCAACGGTGCTCATAGTAACTGTGAATACGCTTTTGAGCCTCGTCGATTGTGATTTTACCCTCGATATGCTCTTTGGCGGTGTCTAACAAATAGTCAGAAGTATTCAGCCCGTCAACAGCCTGCAAGCCGATGGCTGTTTGCCACGCTTCGCTTTTTTCGACTTTGTCGGGTTCGCCTTGCTTTATATATTCTTCAAGTTCAAATTGCCAATTCTTATCGGGCATATTTGCACCTCTTTCTTACAAATTCCGTCTTAAAGGTTGTGTAATCATTTGGAGTACATCTTAATATCTAATCTGCATATCCATTCTGTGTTGTTGGGTAGATATCAAGAGGCATTTTTATTACAGAAACTTATAATCCTTTATAATATCTTTCAATTAAAGCAGCCATCAACCTACGACGCTCACTAAGGAAATTATCATATGATGACACATCCATTTTATCAATACCGTTCGGAATACAGTTTTCTGAAAGATTAGACAAAAGAAGTGACTCGTTTGAAATATTGCCTAATTCAATTACCTTGGTTTTGCACTGTTGTTTTACTTTGGTGAAATATATTTTAGGTGAATCATCGTTTATTGCCTTGTTTACTTGAGTATCAAGGTAAATGTAGTTTGCAACCTGATTATATTTTGTCTTATTGGCTACTCCATTGTTCTTGAGGTATGCACGTGGGAAAATATGATGTACATCGCCGGAAATAGTAACAAGATCGGAAATCTTAGTTCCATTCATAAGCATTGAGTTGCAGTTAAGATTGATTTGTGCTGCAATAAAGGTATTAAATGCAGGGCTGTTTATGGATGATGTTTCCAAATTTTGAGGAAGCGTTACCGTCCAGAAAGAATCAGAAAGAGAAGATGCTTCTACATCTGCAAGAAAATTTAGAAATCCTTTTTCGGCAATACTTCTCATGTCTCTGTCCATTACAGTTTCAGGAGAACCTATGTAACGGGATGTTAGAGTAGACATAACAAACCACTTTTGAACATAACGCTTGATTTGGGCATTTGGTATCGTTGAATCATCAAGCAACATCAAATATAATGTGTATGCAAAATCAAGCGTCATAGCCGAATTTAACAATTTGTGAGAAATAAATCCGGCACCTTTTATTGCCATAATAAATTGAGCAAAGTTGTACTCGTTTATAAAGTTTTGAATACCCTTATCAAGTTTACGATAAGATTCGTCAACAATATCATCACGGTATTCTTTTGTCTCAAAATCTCTGCCTGAAAGTAAACTCACAAGATCTGATAGTTTTCCTCTACGGAACTGGTGCATAAAGGAAACACGAAGCATATCGCCATAATCAGGATCAAAAATATCATCATAATCCTTTGAAAGCCATTTGATTTTGGAAGCATATTTTGAATTTTGGAATTCTTCATCATTTGTTATATGAGAATAAAATTCCGGCTTGACAGCGAGATGACAGAAATAATCAACTGTCTTTCTCAATATATTGCCGCCGTGTTCGATGTCCGCCGCCATTTTAGACATTACAAAGTCAGATTGGCTGAGTGCTGTGCCTTTGGAGTTGATACGAATGAAAATTTCTGTAACTTCATCGATATCAAGTGAATGATCAAGTTCAATTACTCCGATTTGACGATTTGCAATGCCTTTCAATGCAGTAATGGATTTATTAACGTCGTTAGGTTTGATGCCCTCGTTAGCTTCACAGTATTTCAAAGCAAAATCAAATGGATCAAAATTGCTATCGAAAACAACAGAAATATCAGGAATCCACTTTTTATTTTTTATATGAGAAGCATCTTGTACTGCAAAACGTTTGGTTTCATCTGTAGCGAGTGGATTAAATGCAATCTTGATGCGATCCTTGTTGAAATCTTCATCAAGTACCTCTTTGCCGGAAATTGCCGCCATAAGTGAAGTAATACGCTGTTGACCATCTATGAGAATTTTTTTACCATTGGCTTTTCCGCCATCTTTAGTCTGCACATCAGGATTTTTCCAAGTAATAATATACCCGGTAGGATAACCACTATATAACGAGTCTATTAAATCTCTAACTTGACTTCTTTTCCATACAAAGGGACGTTGTATTTCGGGAATTACAAAGTCTTCAGCTTCAATTAAACCAAGTATTGCACTTATGGAATATTGCATTAAAGTAAATTTTTCACCTATCATAATTATAGTTCCTCCGTCTTAAAAGTTGTATAACCTTCGTAATAGTAACTGTGATCGATGCCTTTCATATAGACTTCACGGCTGTTAATTTCATCGGTAAGCGCACTTTTTAGCAACACTTTAATCTCTACATCTTTAATCGGACTGCGTTCCATTGCGAGTAAGTAGTCCTCTTTATCCACCTTGCTCCAGTCTACAACTTTGCCGATTTCATTTTTCAAAATATGGTCAAGCCAAATGCGAGTACTGCGACCGTTGCCCTCACGAAATGGGTGAGCAATGTTCATCTCAACATATTTTTCTACTATCTCATCAAAATTTGACTGTGGCACTTTGTCGATATTTTCAAGTGCCGCTTGCAAATACATAAGCGGTGCAAAGCGGAAATTACCTTCTGCCATATTCACCGTGCGGATTTCTCCGGCAAAGTCATAAATATCTTCAAAAAGATATTTATGAATAGCGGCTAATGTCTTATATGTTCCGTCAGAAAGTAGCTTGAGAATGGCAAAGTCAAATAAATTAACATCTTTCTTTTTACTGATTCGCTCTTCCTCCCGTGCGAGTTCGGCAGAACTTGTCAGTCCTAATTTATTTTCAAGTGCCATATTGCACCTCCGAAATTTGATTATTTATCCGCTGCAATACCAGATTTCATCCAAGCGTCAATTTCGCTGACTTTGAATTTCCAAAGGCGTCCGATTTTTGCTGCAGGCATATTTCTTCTTTCTATCCAATCAAGTACGGTATCACGGCTAACGCCAAGATATTCGCATATTTCTTTCATTGAGTACCAGCGCTCGATGTTAGAATCCATTAGATTTTCCTCGCTTTCAGATAGTTACAATTATACAAGTTTAGTATATCACACAGAACGCTTAAAATCAATGATTATTGCGGATTTATGAGGGAAAAGCAAGAAAAAATCAAAGCAAAACGGAGCTGTTACTAGAACGGCTCCGTAAGGTTAATTATAGTTATTTGTTTTTCTTGATTCTATTCGGAAAACTACTCTCAAGCCACTCTTCAAACTCCAAAGTTTCTTATTATAATTCATAAAACCTTGTGTATAATTTTATCAAAGGAATATTTTAAAAGACGGCATTTTCGCAAAGTATAACTTACCACTAATGAGGTTGAGCACAACAGGATACGGCGAAAAAGAAAAAATAGTATCAAAATTAAATGAACTGCTTGCATAAACATAAAAGAGTTGAGAAATTGTGTTTCTCAACTCTTTTTATTATAGTATAACTTAATCACGTATAGTATAACTTAATCACGGCAAAATTTCCAGCCAATAGCCGTCCGGGTCCTCGATGAAATAGATACCCATTTCAGGATTTTCAAAGCAGATGCAACCCATTTCTTCGTGCTTTTTATGTGCCAAATCAAAATCATCTGCCTTAAATGCCAAATGGAACTCACATTCGCCCAAATCGTAAGGCTGCGGATGTTCTTTAAGCCAAGTAAGTTCAAGTTCAAAATCGCTTGAATCATTGCTCAAATAAACGATAATAAAATCGTCGGTGGTTTTTCGTCTGACCTCGTGCAAATCAAGCGCATCGCCATAAAACTTAATCGACCTATCCAAATCGGAAACATTATAGTTTTCGTGAATCATTCTAAAGCTCATATTTCTTCTCCTTTGGCTGATTCTGTATTTTTTATTCGTGATTTATACTGCGGATATTCGGTGATAAACCTATCAATCACGCTCGGCTAGTTCCAATAATGCATAGGAAAAACGGCGTTGCAATCGACATGTTTCAAAAAATAAAGCATACCGTCGGCATAGTGCTCCTCCTGCCTTGGGTCAAGAGGAACGAATGCAGCATCAAATTGAGCGCCATTGATTTTATCAATCTCTGCACGGTACATGGAGGTCATATGGCGGTTATCGGCTTCCGTCTCACCCTCCCAATGCCAATCGTTCAAATCACCTGCGTGGTAAATCTTGCCCTCGCTTGTCTTGACGATAAAAGCAACACCGCTGTCGGTTGAAAGAAGCGTACTGACCTGCGTACCGTTGTCAAGAATGTAGGTTTGATCGTGGTAAGCCGTCGTAACTTTCACACCGGCAGGATACTTCTTTTTGCTGATATCTTTCGCCAAAACAGCCTGATAATTCATACCCATATCATCAAGAATTTCAAAAATTTTCGGATTGAAATGATCTTGGTGAAAGTGACTGCAAAAGACGACAACTTCCTTGCTTTTATCAAGCCTCGGCATCTCGCCTTTGTAATAATCAAAAACATAGTAGCAGTTCTCGGTTTCAACCAAAAATCCGCTGTGGTTAATGTATGTTATTTTCATATTGTACCTCTGTAGATTCGGAATTTTGAGCAACCGTTAAATTTCTTCAATTCCCAAGCTTTTCAAATATTCATAAGTTCCATTGTAATACTCCGGCAAACGTGTGCTGTCCTCCCAAAAGCCGGTAGACGTTTTATTGCAATTACCATACGGCACGCAATTCACCTAATATTGCGTTCGCGTCTTCATTTATAAATTTATCAAAAGTATTATTGTATAAGCATCGTGGATTGTTATTCATACTTCTTCCTCGATTCCTTAGTCATATCTTAATGTGATTATTATATCATAATTCTATTTTACAAACAACATCGCAATTGACAAACGAGTAAATTTTAGTACTATCTCAAAATTATTTCTAAAAACACATCAACAAAACCTGAAATTTTCTCTGTATTATAGAGGGGTATTTTTTGTTGTGTTGAAATCAAATGTAAACAAGGTGTAAAGAATTTTGCAAAACACCCGAACAAAATGGGAATTTTTCTCCGTATAGTAGAGGGAGTTTTTTTGAACGGTGTTTTTCTTTTGGTTTTCACTCGGCAAAATATTCTCTCGAATAATTTGAAAGGAGGTAAAAAATGCACGCAAACAAAAATTACAAAACCGACGTCAAGGTTTACTATATGCCGAACAAAATCTTTGATGAAAACTTTTCGCCGTACGAATTTATGATTCACTGTTTTCTTGTTTCGGCTGGCGACAGTAAAGGTGTAAGTTTTTGGTCTGTTCCTAAGATGGCGAAGAAGTGTAATGTGTGTCCGACCACTTGCAGAAACACGCTCAAATCGCTTGAAGAAAAAAGTTACATAGATATTACTCAGAGATTTTTTGAAAACGCATAGCAAAGTAATATCTACACAGTTCATCAAATATAGTGTACCCCACTGTAAGAGCTGATGACGAATAATCTAAAAGCCTGAATTTGAAAAACGGCGATTTTTCTTTTTGAAAATTTCAAGTCGATTTTCTATGATTTTTGAAGCGAAAATTGATGGCTTTTGAGTGGGTTTTGGAGAGAATTTCAAGCCGTCGATTTTAAAGCAGGATAAAGGGGTATGATTTTCGGGCGTCGAAATGCCCGAAAACGCCGTCCGGCAAAGCCTGTCGGCTTTTCGATTCGTAATACTTTTGCGTATGATTCCAAATTCGTATGCAGTTGAGCCTGTTTTTCGCAGAAAATCAAGGTTTTTGCGTATTCACTTGAGTGTTGCCGTATGATAAACCTATTTTTGAAAAATCAGGCAACGCTGTGAGCAAAAATTGACGAGTTTTCTCTAAAATAGAGTAACTCGTCGGACTAAAACTAAAAACGGCTTACAGGCGATTTGTGAAAGCCTGTGAGCAAAATTGGAGGTTAATATGAACTACAAATTTACAATGAAAGGTACATCAAATTAAAGGAGGCAGATATAAAATCATAGTTAGCGTGTTGCCTTATGGCAGCAAAGGAAATAAATTCTAAAACATCAGGCAATAATAGTATTGAAAAATCAAGCGGGAGTGAGCTGAAAATCAATACACAAAACATTGCCGATGAGAGAATCAGCACGGAGCTTTGGATGCAGCATTTTGCAAATACGCTGCTGAATCAAAATGCGATTGACGACAAAACCTATCGCAAATTGATGGGTAAAATCAGCGTGGAAGTCAATCGCAGATACGGAAAAATAAACTGAAAAGCTCTGTAAAACATTACCAAAACAGGTATCAATCCCCTAATGAACGCAGGAGTGAAATACTGTAAAATAAAGCTGGATAATAGAAATTATTTGTGATATTGTCTGCTTGGAAAGGAGTAAAAGTATGGATATATATTCAACTCGTGAGAGAATCAGAAAAGAAAATATCAACTTTATGAACCTGCCGCTTCGTGTAACATTTTACGCTCGTGTCAGCACGGATTTTAATGTGCAGTTAAATTCACTCGATAACCAAATAACATATTACACCGATTTCATAAGAAAAAATCCGAATTGGGAATATGTTGACGGCTATGTTGACGAGGGCATATCGGGCGTATCGACCGCAAAGCGTGAGCGATTCAACGAAATGATTGAGGACGCAAAGGCAGGAATGTTTGACCTGATTGTAACCAAAGAGGTATCGAGATTTGCCCGTAACACGCTGGATAGTATTCGATTTACCCGTGAACTTTTATCAAGCGGAGTGGCTGTGTATTTTCAAAACGACAACATAAATACGCTTGACGAGGACAGCGAATTAAGGCTGACGATTATGTCATCAATGGCACAGGACGAGTCGAGAAAAATCTCTAATCGTGTGCGATTCGGTCACCAACAGGCTATCAAAAAAGGGACGGTACTCGGCACAAACAATATGTACGGCTACATCAAAAAAGACGGCAAGCTGATGATTGACGAAACGCAAGCCGACTTTGTGCGAGAACTGTTTGAAATGTACGCCACGGGAAAATTCAGTATGAAGCAAATGGAAAAGCATTTTTACCAAAAAGGAATACGAAATTCTAAGGGCAAAATGCTCTCCCACTCAACGATGAGCAACATCATACGCAACCCGAAATACAAGGGCTACTATGCCGGAAACAAGGTGCGAATTACTGACCTGTTCACCAAAAAGCAAAAGTTTTTGCCGGAGGAAGAATGGGTTATGTATAAAGATGAAACCGGTGAAACAGTACCTGCTATCGTCAGCGAGGAATTGTGGAACAAAGCAAACGAAGTGCTGTATATGCGAAGCCAGGATGTAATTACGGCACAGCACAAGACGGTGCATCAAAACTTGCTGACAGGCAAACTGATATGTGCGCACTGCGGTATGCCCTACTATCGCAAGGATGCAATAAGCAAGGGTGGAGAGAAAATCTCAAAGTGGGTATGCTCTGGCAAGATTAAAAACGGTGCGTCAAGCTGTCCGAGCCGAGCGATTTACGAAAGTGAAATCAAGCCGATTATCGAAGACATTTTCAAATCGGGGCAACAGCATATTGAGGAACTCTCGGCGTGTGTGCTGAAGCTTGTGTCCGAAGTTCTTGACACAAACGAAAACAAAGACGAACTTAACAGGCTGAACCAAGAGCTTATCACACGGCAAAAAATGAAAGCGAAGCTATTACAATACAACGCTGACGGAAGAATGAACGACAGCGAATTCATACGAATGACTGCCGACTGCGATAATGAAATCAAGGACATTGAGAAAAAAATAAACGCCCTGAACAAAACATCAAAAACCGAGCGAGAAATGAAAAAAGAACTTGCCGAAATCAAAACCATACTGAAAGCGGCAGAAAAGCACATTGACGGCGAGGAAATCGACAGAGCGTTTGTTGACCGATATATAAGTGATATTACAGTCTATCCCGATGAGGAAATAACACGCTTTGAGATACACCTTAAAGCCGGAACAACAGTCACTAAAACCCTTCAAAACCTTACGAGCCGTGCAGGTAGCAATAGTAAGAAGATGATCAAGGCTTATGAAGACGGCATGAAATAAGAAGTATAAATACCCTGATTCTTCAATAAATTTCGGACAAAATGAAGGTCTGCCGGTTAAACCGACAGACCTTCTTCCGAGTTATTTATTTAATAATATTCGTTGGCGGATACGGCTTTATATCCTGCCGCGATAATTAAAATTTATCATGCTTTACTTGCATTTAACACATAATAAGTGTTTATACCATAAAAATAATTAATAACATCATCAAGTGTCAAGCCCACAGAATTTTCTGTTTCTAAGTCACCCGATATACGTTCGGTTACAAACAGAGTACCGTCGCCTATATTTTCTCTGACGCCGAGAAACTTCGGAGTTTCAAAATAGCTCTTGGTAGCAATATAAGTACGATAGTCTTCTGTACCATCATTATGTTTTATACTGAATGTAACTGCCACACCGCCGTAAGGGCCAAGGTCGGGTAAACCCTGCGCACTTAAGATTTCAATCTTAGTGTCATCATTTAATTCGCAATATACTATAAGTTTAACAAGTTGTGCGGCGTCGGCAACATAGCCGTCATAATCTACCGAAACTCCGTCTTTAAAGTTATATATTTTGCCCGTGCAATACTCGGCTTCTCCGTTAAAGCTGCTGTCAAAAACGCCGTTTCTTACATAATAAAGAGATGTGCCGTATCTTAAGGCTCCCGAGAAGTTCCAATCAAGAATACCGCCCTCTACGCCGTAATATGTGCCGTAGTAATTTGTAAGGCCGTAATAATTCCAATTAAGGAAACCATTTTCAAGATAGTACCAAGTACCGTAATAATTAAACAATCCGGTATAACTGCTGACGACCTGCCCGTCTACAAGATAGCACCAATTATTACCGTAATAATTATAAAGTCCGTTAAGGCTACGGTCTACCGCACCGTTTTCAACATAAAAGAGGTTTTCATCATCGTCACTAACGAAACCCGAAAAGCCCCAATCGAGCACACCGTCTTTTACAAAGTACAAAGTACCGTAGTAGTCTGTAAGGCCTTCGAATTCCCAATTAAGAACGCCGTCCTCAACATAGTACCAAGTGCCGTAATATAAGGTAAGACCGGTGTAATCGTTTGAATAAACGCCTTTTTCTACATAATGCCAAACACCATCTACAAGAACGAGGCTTGAATAATCCCAATCAAGCACACCGTTTATGACATAATATGTTGTGCCGTAATACTCGGTAGGACCTGTGTAGTTCCAATTGAGCACACCGTTTTCAACGTAGTACCAAGTACCGTAATATAATGTGAGCCCGGTATAATCCCAATTAAGAACGCCGTCCTCAACATAGTACCACGTGCCATAATACAAGGTAAGACCGGTATAATCATTTGAATAAACACCGTTTTCAACGTAATGCCAAACACCATCTACAAGAACGAGGCTCGAATAGCTCTCGTCAAGCGTGCTGTTTGTAACAAAATAGGTTGTACCGTTATACTCTATCGGACCGGTATAGCTCCAATCGAGCACACCATTTTCAACATAGTAATAAGTGTCATAATACTTAACAAGACCTGTGTAATCGGTATTATGTTCACCGTTTTCCATATAGTTCCATGTACCGTCATCCATTCGCGCAAGCGAATCGGTGTCGGATGCAAAGGCGCTGACCGCCAGCATAAATACTGACACAAAAACAGCCAGTGCAACCGCAATAAACTTTTTGAAATTTTTCATAAATTTAATATCCTCCCTGATTTTTACGGCATAAAGCCCTGCCGCTTATTCGAATTATACAACAAGCTGTATATAATTGCAACAATTTTTATGCAAAAGTGTTGCATTGACACATTTTATCAAAAAACAAAACCGTTCAAATGAATGAACGGTTTTGCGATAATTTGTAATTTAATTTTATAAAACATCCTTAAACGCGAATGCCTTTTCTCACATAGTAACGGGTGCCGCGATAATAAACGTACCCTGTATAATTCCAATCGAGGATACCGTTTTTAACATAATACCAGGTACCGTAATAATTTGTAAGGCCCGTATAGTTCCAGTTAAGAACACTGCCCTCGCAATAATACCACGTGCCGTAATAAAGCGTGAGTCCCGTATAGTTCCAATGGAGTACGCTGTCCTCTACATAGTACCAAGTACCGTAATAGTTTGTAAGACCGGTATAATCCCATTTAAGAACGCTGCCCTCCACGTAATACCAAGTGCCGTAATAGAGCGTAAGACCGGTGTAATCCCAATTAAGTTGACCGTTTTCAACATAATACCATGTACTGTAATAAAGTGTAAGACCTGAATAATTCCAATTAAGCACACCGTTTTCGACATAATACCATGTACCGTAATAATTTACAAGTCCGCTGTAATCGGTGTTGTGCTTGCCGTTTTCCATATAAAGCCACGTGCCGTCTTTAGTTACTATAAGCGTAGTTGTATTAAACGGAGCCGCCTTTACGTCAAAGTCACATTTTGCGGTTTTATCGGAGCCGAGAAGCTTTGGAGTTTCGTCTCCGCTGTAAATATCAAATGCAGTTACAGATATGCTGCCTTCTTTATAGTTGCCGTCAAAATAAAAAGTATAACTTCCGTACAGTTGCTCCGTCGAAGAGGATTTCGGCGCGGCTGCCGAGCATCTTAAAGAATCCTGTGAAAAATTATAATTTGTTATTGCCGTACCACCGTTTTCGTACGAAGTAACAGACGTCTGCTCGCCGTTTTTATCCGCATCCGGCTTTGTGAGCCTCAAATATGAGGAATCGTATTTAAGTGTATAGCTGCCGCCCGCGGCCCCTGCCGGAGCATATATTTTTACCTCTACCCTGTTATAGCCCATAATCTGAGCGTCAACTCTGAAGGATGCGCTTTCGGAAGAAGTGTCAACGGCAAACGACGTCGCAAGTACAGCGAACACGCATACAAGCATTGCGAGAGCCATAACAGCCGAAATTATTTTAGTTCGTCTTTTCATATTAACCTCCGTTAAGCCCCGAAACAGACATTTACTTATATCGGAATTATACAACATCCGAAATGCATAGTCAACACTCATGCATTATCGGTTGACACCCGAAAAACAAAAAAATATACCTAATTCCGAAAAACGAATTTCGAAACACGGTATATTTTTTAAGTTAAAGTGTAAGCTGCTCGCCGACATCGTCAGCCGACAAGGTGGCTCCTGCGGCAGGCAAAGTTCTCGTCCTGTATCTCGCAGGCTTTACAAACTCACCATCGGTATACTCTTTTACGGAAGATACCCTATGCCCTTTTTTGAGAGTCATAACCGATACGCCCATAGAATCCTTGGTCGTTTTGACGGCTATTGCGCCGGTATTGAGAAGAAGAATTCTGCCGGAGGTGGACTTCATAACATACTCCTTATCCTCAGTCACACAGAACATATTGACTACCGGGAATTTCTCACAATACGCCTTAATCAGCTTCTTGCGGTTCGTTTTAGTCTCATAGGCGGAGAGGTCTATTTTGGCAAGCTTGCCGTTTTCAAAGAAGAACAGCATAAAGCCCTTATAGTCTGTTGTAACCGCCATATAAACGGCGTTTTCATCGGGCTCCATCTCAAGCTTTGATGCCACATAATCACCGAGAACGCTCGCCTTGCTGTCGTCAAAGTCGGCAGCTTTGGCTTTATAAACACGGCACTTATCGGTAAAGAACAAAAGCTCGGTATTGTTTGTAGCCTCAACGGTCTCGATTATTTCATCGTTTTCCTTTAGCTTTTGCTCACCGCTCATACGCAGTGACTGCGGAGTTATCTTTTTGAAATAGCCCTCCTTGGTAAAGAATAGCGTGACGGGATAATTCGGTATCTCCTCATCAGGCTCCGATTCATCATCTATATCACTCATGTAGATTATTTCCGAACGACGCGGCTTATCGTAATTTTTAACGACATCCGAAAGCTCATTTACGATAATTTTTTTAACTCTTGAGCGACTTGCGAGAATATCCTCCATATCCTCGATTTCGGCTCTCAGCTTTTCTATATCTTCCGTTTTCTTTAAAATATACTCACGGTTTAAGTGGCGCAATTTGATTTCAGCCACATAATCCGCCTGTATCTTATCTATTCCGAAGCCTATCATCAAGTTCGGAACAACCTCGGACTCCTCGTCCGTTGAGCGTATTATTCTTATTGCCTTATCAATATCGAGAAGAATTTTTTGAAGTCCCTCTAAAAGATGCAGTCTGTCTTTTGCTTTGGAAAGGTCAAAAAAGACGCGGCGATTTACACATTCGGTACGGAAAGCTATCCATTCCAAAAGCAGCTCTCGCACTCCGAGGACTCTCGGCGTTCCTGCTATAAGGACATTAAAGTTACAGCCGAATGAATCTTCGAGCGGAGTCATTTTATAGAGCTTTTTCATAAGCTTGTCTGCATCTGTGCCGCGCTTTAAGTCGATTGTTATTTTAAGACCCTTTTTATCGGTCTCGTCGCGGATATCGGAAATTTCCTTAGCCTTGCCGCCCTTTGCGAGTTCGACTATCTTATCGATTATCGCCTCCGTAGTGGTGGTCGCCGGAATTTCGTATATATCAATACAGTTATTCTTTTTATCATAGCTGTACTTTGCGCGAATTTTGAAGCTTCCGCGACCCGTGCGGAATATCTCGTTCATCTTATCTTCGTCGTAGAGTATCTGACCGCCGCCTATAAAATCGGGAGCCTTTAGCGTTTCGGTTATATCGGCGTCGGGGTCCTTTATAAGCGCCACGGTAGTATCGCAGATTTCTTTCAAGTTGAACGAACAAATATTTGAAGCCATACCGACGGCTATACCCATATTGGCATTTACGAGCACCGACGGAAATGTAACTGGCAAAAGCGTGGGCTCGGTCATGGTATTGTCGTAGTTCGGTACAAAATCGACCGTGTCCTTATCTATATCGCGGAAAAGCTCGGCTGAAATCGGAGCTAATTTTGCCTCGGTATAACGCGAAGCCGCATACTGCATATTTTTTGAATAAGATTTACCGAAGTTACCCTTTGACTCAACATAAGGGTGAAGAAGCGACTCATTGCCGCGCGCCAAACGAATCATCGTCTCGTAAATTGCCGCGTCGCCGTGAGGGTTCAGCTGCATGGTTCGGCCGACTATATTGGCTGATTTTATAGTGCCTCCCTGAAGCAGCCCCATTTTATACATAGTATAAAGCAGCTTTCTGTGTGACGGTTTAAAACCGTCTATTTCGGGAATGGCACGCGACATAATAACGCTCATGGCGTACGGCATATAGTTAACTTCAAGCGTATCGGTTATATGCTGTTCTACCACCTCGCCTGCACCGAGAATATGAGCGTTTATGTTAAGTTCCTCCGAATTTCGGTCTGTTTCGTTTTTCTTGGTTCTTTTAGCCATTTTCCGACTCTCCTGATTTGCCGTGATAACGTTAAGAAAGGTCAGTCATATCAATGTACTGAGCACCGTTTTCGGCAATATAATCTTTTCTGCCCTGTAAATTGTCGCCGAGTAAAAGGTCAAATTTATCGGCAACAGCCTCGGGTGAATAATCCGGCTCGACCTTTATAAGACGACGGGTTTTGGGATTCATTGTGGTAAGCCACATCATCTCGGGTTCGTTTTCACCGAGACCCTTTGAACGCTGTATGGTATATTTTCTGTCTCCGATTTCAAGAAGGGCATCCTGCTTTTCCTTTTCGGTGTAGCAAAACCAGGTCTCGTCCTTGCAAGTTATTTCGTAAAGCGGAGATTCGGCTATAAACACCTTACCCTCTTTTATAAGCGTGGGCATAAGACGATAAATCATCGTTAATATCAGCGTCCGTATCTGATAACCGTCAACGTCGGCATCGGTACAAATTATGACCTTGCTCCAACGCAGATTATCCATATTGAAAAGCGACAGATTTTTATTTGCCTTGGAGCTTACCTCAACGCCGCAGCCGAGCACTTTGATAAGGTCTGTTATAATGTCGTTTTTAAATATTTTGGGGTATTCGGCCTTAAGACAGTTGAGTATTTTCCCTCGTACCGGCATAACTGCCTGAAAGGCACTGTCTCTCGCCTGCTTGCAGGCACCGAGAGCCGAGTCGCCCTCCACTATGAATATTTCACGCTCCGAAACGTCCTTTGAACGGCAGTCAACGAATTTTTCGATTCTGTCAGTCATACTGTTGCCGCTTTGAAGTGTCTTTTTAATGTTGAGCCTTGTGGATTCGGCCTTGACGCGCGAACGCATATTTATGAGCACCTGCTCGGCAATTTTTTCGGCGTCTATTCTGTTTTCTATAAAATACACTTCAAGCTGATGGCGGAGAAAATCCGTCATAGCCTCCTGAATGAATTTATTGGTTATAGCTTTTTTGGTCTGATTTTCGTATGACGTCTGAGTTGAAAAGGATGACGAAACAAGTACAAGACAATCCTCCACATCCTGGAAATTTATCTTGCTGTCGCTCTTTAAATACTTGCTGTTTGCTTTTAAATAGCTGTCAATCTGCGAAACGAACGCACTTTTTACAGCTTTTTCGGGAGCGCCGCCGTGTTCGAGAAAGCTGGAATTATGATAATACTCCTTAAGCTGTTTTTTATTGGAAAAACACAGCGCAACATTGAGCTTAACCTTGTATTCGGGCAAATCGGCTCTGTCTCTGCCCTTTCTCTCACCCTGCCAAAACTGCACTGAAGAAAACGCATCGTCGCCGACAAATTCCTTTATATAATCAACTATGCCGTTTTCGTAGCAGTATTCGTATTTATCAAAGTTCTTTTCGCCGGTTTGATTGCGAAGAACGAATTTTATTCCCGCATTTACAACCGACTGCCTTAATATAGTCTCCTGATAGTATTCAAGAGGAATATCAATATCGGTGAACACCTTGATATCCGGTTTCCAGCGTATTCTTGTCCCGGTATCCTTTTTATTGTACGGTTCCTTTTGAAGCTCGCTGACGGGCTCGCCCGCCTTAAAATGTATCTCATAGCGAAATCCGTTTTTGTGCACCTCGGCATCCATATACTCCGAAGCATACTGTGTGGCACAAAGTCCGAGTCCGTTAAGTCCGAGTGAATACTCGTATGTTCCGCCGTTGTTTGTATTATATTTACTGCCGGCATACATCTCACAGAAGAGCAGCTCCCAGTTCCAGCGCTTTTCCTTTTCGTTGTAGTCCATAGGCATACCTCTGCCGTGATCGACAACCTCAACGGAGCCGTCGAGAAAACGGGTCACGGTTATCTCTTTACCGTAGCCCTCTCTTGCCTCGTCTATGGAATTTGAAAGTATCTCAAATACAGCGTGCTCACAGCCCTCAATACCGTCCGAGCCGAAAATAACGGCAGGGCGAAGCCTAACCCTGTCAGCACCCTTTAGCTGCGAAATACTTTCTTCATTGTATACCGCTTTTTTTGCCATTTAAATAAACCACCTTTTAAATTCCGAGCGGCGGAAAAAATGCACGCAGGAAAATCCTGCCGAAAAATACCGCCATATATTTTACACTATATATAGCGGTCAAGTCAAGTTATTTGCCTTTTCAAACGGATATTTAGGGCTAATACGCCTAAAGCCGACAGCTCAAGTCAGCTTTTATCGTCATCGGTATGCTTTTTAACCTTATGTTTATTTCCGTTTTCATCAACGATATACGTATTTTCAAGATTTGCGACAAGATTTCTTTTAAAAGAGTCGATATACTCGCGGCGCAAAATTGCCTGCTCCTCCTTTTCTTCGGGAGTAAGCCCATCCCCTTTTTGCTTTTTGGCAAGGAAGTTTATACGTTCAATTTTACTTTGCTCCATAATCATCACCACGTAAAGGTTATTTTTTATTATTTTATAATATTTTTTAAATAAAGTAAAGGAGCGGCTCAACACTTGAAAATATTAAGTGAATATCATATAATTTCATTATGATGAAGGAAGGATTACGATATGTTTAAATATGTTTTGATAGACATTGACAATACGCTTTTGGATTTCAACAAATGTGCCGAAAAAGCTATGACAAACGCTTGCAAAGCTTGCGGAGTAGGTTTCAAAAAAGAAATGCCGTCGGTTTTTCATAAAATCAACGACTCTCTCTGGCAAAGACTCGAAACGGGAGAAATCACAAGGGATCAAATACACGAAAAACGGTGGAATATGGTTTTTTCGGTTATGGGTATCACTTTTGACGGACGCGAATTTGAAAAAGAATTCGTAAAAGGAATATATGACAGCCACGAGCCTGTAAACGGAGCTGTGGATACGGTTAAATATCTGTCAAAAAAATACATACTCTGTGCCGCAAGCAACGGGCCGTTTGAGCAGCAAAAGCACCGACTGACACTTGCCGGAATGATAGACTGCTTCTCTCACCTTTTTGTTTCTGAGAGAATAGGCATACAAAAGCCACAACGGGAATTTTTTGAGCGGTGCCTCAATGAGCTGCACGAAACCGACAAATCAAAATTTATACTTATAGGCGATTCGCTTACCGCCGATATATCCGGAGGGAAGAGCTTCGGAATCACCACCTGTTGGTATGACCACAACGGCACGGGGTATGATAATGTGGGCGCGGATATAAGAATCGACAGTCTCTCAGAAATCAAAAGCATACTTTGAGGAATTATTATGATAAAGCTCCCCGAACAAGTGAATAAGGCAATATGCCTGCTGAAAAACAGCGGTTTTGAAGCCTATGCTGTCGGCGGTGCGGTTCGTGATTGTCTGCTCGGCAAAGTCCCGTTTGACTGGGACATCACAACAAGCGCACACCCCGAGGAAACCGAAAAGGTGTTTTGCGGCGAACGGATAATAGAGACAGGTATAAAGCACGGGACGGTAACTGTTATAATTGACGATATGCCGCTCGAAATAACCACTTATCGCATAGACGGCGACTATACAGACCACCGTCATCCGCAAACGGTATCATTTTCGGATAACCTCAGAGACGATCTCTCAAGGCGGGATTTCACAATAAACACGCTTTGCTGTAATTGCGACGACAAAATAATTGATGCTTTCGGCGGCAAAGACGATTTGAACAACAAAATAATACGGTGCGTCGGCGACCCCGACACCCGTTTTTCGGAGGACGCGCTCAGAATAATGCGTGCCGTCCGTTTTTCGGCGGAGCTCGGATTCACAATAGAAAAAAGCACATCGGACAGCATACTGAAAAACAGGCGTCTGCTGTCGGATGTGTCAAAAGAAAGATTACAGGTTGAATTCACAAAGCTTATCACGGGAAAATACGCAACCGACGTTATACGGAAATATCACGCGGTTATAGAGGTATTTATCCCGGAGCTTGCCCCACTTGTAGAATGCGAGCAGCACACAAAATATCACAAATACGATGTGTTCGAGCATACGCTTCACGCCGTAGACGCGATAGATTTTAATGACAGAATTTTGCGTCTTACAATGTTTTTCCATGATTTCGGAAAGCCCGACGCCAAAACCACTGACGAAAACGGCACTTCGCACTTCAAAGGTCATGCCGTGATAAGTGAAAAAAAGACGCGAGACATTCTTAAAAGGCTGAAATTTGACAATAATACAATAAACGAGGTATCAAAGCTCGTTTTGATACATGATATGAAATCCCCGCGCGACAAAATTCAGGCAAAAAAAATGATGTGCAGTCTCGGAGACGAAGCATACCTTAACCTTATAAAAATCAAACGCGCAGATAACATGGCAAAAGCCGATCCGCACGCGATAGACGAAAAGCTTAAAAATATGCGTTTGTTCTATGAGGAGATAAAGATAAACAACGAGTGTTATAATTTAAAATCTCTTGCAGTAAACGGTGATGATATTAAGGCCTTCGGTATTGCCGAGGGAAAAGAGATTAAAAGCTCGCTTGATTTTTTACTTAACGGCGTTATAGAGGGTAAGTGCCAAAACAGAAAAGACGTATTGTTGGAATATCTGAAAGAAAATACAAAATAATTAAAAGCACCGCGATTTTGGCAAAAAGAATCAGCGATGCTTTTTTATTATGCCATAAGACCGCATGACTTGCGAAGCAGTAAAACCGCGTCGCTCTCATCTACGGCTCCGTCTCGGTTTAAATCGGCCTCTTTGAGTTTTATCGGAGACAAGCCTGTTAAACCCGCCGAATATTTAAGTATTATAACAGCGTCCGCGCTGTTCGTTTTACCGTCTGAATTCACATCGCCGAAATTCACTCGCGCAACGTAATAATAATCCGTTTTGCCTTTGCGTATGCGAATACCTGCACCGTCCTCGACAACGGCGAAATCAGGCAAAATATTGCCGTTTTCATCAAACACGGTCAATTCATCCGCAGCATCGATAACTCCTTTGAATACCAATATCTCCTTTAGCGTTTGTACCGTAACACCGACTGCCGTATTTACAACACCGGTTTCTTTCTCCTCGGACACACAATCGAAAGACACTGTTGCATTTCTTATGCCGCTTGCCGCTTCGGATGAAAACGCGGAGCTTCCGTATATTGCATAAAGTGATGTACATCCGTCTAATGCCGTAGCCGACATCTTCAGAGTTTCGCTGAAAACGGTAACGGTTTTTAAAGACGTACAGCGCGAAAAAGCTTTGTCTGATACAAGCTCGGTATTTGGGGGCAAAGTAACTTTTTCCAAAGAAGTATTTACCGAAAAGGCAAAAGCCCCTATCTCTTTAAGAGACGGTGAAAAGCTTATCTCCGAAAGTGCGGCACAATTATAGAACGCTCGATCCCCTATTGTTTTTACGCCGCGAAGCTCAGCTTTTGAAAGAGACGAACAATTTTCAAACGCGCTTGTATGAAGTTCCGTAACGCTCTCGGGCAACGCAACTTTTTCTAACGCAGAGCAACCGAAAAAGGCTTTCTCACCGATAAATGCCACTCCGTCGGGAATTGCGGCGAAAGAAAGCGATGAACACCCTTTAAAGGCTCCCTTGCCTATATATGTAACTCCTTTTTTAAGCTCTGCTTTTTTTAAGGAATAACAGCCCGAAAAGGCATTGTCGCCTATCTCGTTTAAATTCGCGCCGAAGCTGACATATGACAGAGCCGTGCAGTCGGAAAAAGCGTTTTTACCGACTGCGGTGACGGAATCGGGTAAGCCGATAAATTTCACGGTTCCGTTTGACGAAAATGCGTAATCGTCAATCGCCGCCACCGTTTTGCCCTTAATTTTTTCTGGTACCAAAATCGTATCGCTCACTCCGCGGTAGCCGCTTACGCAAACCTTTCCGCTCTTAATATAATACACAAAGTCGCTGTCACCCGAGGCAAAAGCATCGAGGGGCAGCGACAATATAACGCAAATAACCGCAAATGCAACTATTGACTTTATTTTATTACAAACAGCTGTCATTTCATTCCTCAGCCCCTTTTATGAGCTTGATTGTATCACCTTTTTCGGCTTTTTTCGGAATTTGTGCTGATTTATCACACAAACTCATTTCCGCCGCTTTATATTCTTTTTACAAAACATCGCATTCAAGGTAACAAACAGCGTCATAAAATAATATGCGGCTAAATGCCGACTAAAACAGCACACACCGGATATTGGTTGTGTGCTGTTTTCTGTTCTGATTTATATTTAAAACGACATTTTTTACTGCTTATTAAATATCAACGGTCAGGCTATTCAGGACTATAACTCATTGACATTTATTTATGCCGATGATATACTTCTAATGTTCGCTCAGGGAGCGATTGTTCAGTAAAGACGTAAGCCGAACAGGGTGCAGACTGAGAAAGCTGTATCTTGTTTGGCTTTTTAAATATAACATTGCTTTTGTGCTACAATTCTAAGAAAACTGATACATAAATTAAAAGGATAACGCAAGTGATTTACAGGAGAATATTAAAATGACAAAGGACGAATATTTAATAACCGATCCGCCGCTCAAGGCTTTGACTGTTTTTGCGATGCCTATGATTTTAGGCAGCTTCTTTCAACAAGTATACAATATGGCTGATTCAATTATCGTCGGTCAATTTGTCGGCTCCTCTGCCCTTGCAGCCGTTGGGGCTTGTGCCGCACTTACAAATGTTTTTATTTGCATTGCACTCGGTGCAGGCGTGGGCGCAGGTGTACTGGTAAGCCGTTATTTCGGTGCTCAAAATTACGGCAAGATGAAAACAATCGTATCAACCTCGTTAATAAGCTTTTTGCTTTTAAGCATATTTCTCGGTATCTTTGGATTTTTCGGTTCTAATTGGATGATGAGCATACTGCAAACGCCTGCGGATATAATGGAGGATGCGGTACTGTACTTGCGCATCTATTTTGCGGGCTTCCCTTTTTTATTCATGTACAACATTCTTTCAACCATGTTCACTTCAATCGGCGAATCGAAAATTCCGTTATGGCTTTTAATATTTTCATCTGTATTGAATATCATCATGGACCTTTGGATGGTGGGCGGTCTTAAACTCGGCGTGTTCGGCGCAGCTCTTGCCACCCTTATTGCACAGGGCATTTCCGCCGTACTTTCCCTTTGGATTTTTCTTTACCGAATGCGAAAATACGCAAGTCCGTTTCATCGGTTTGACAAAAGCGAACTGCGTTTAATGCTTAAAATCGCCGTTCCGTCTATTCTTCAACAATCCACGGTATCAATCGGTATGATGATTGTGCAAGCGGTTGTTAATCCTTTCGGAACGCAAGCACTCGCAGGCTATGCGGCAACGATGAGAGTAGAGAATGTTTTTGCACTGATATTTGTATCAATCGGGAATGCTGTGTCACCATTTGTTTCCCAAAATCTCGGTGCCGGAAAAATTGACCGTATTAAAAAAGGCTATCGCGCCGCTTTGCTGTTAGATGTATGCTTTGCCGTACTTGCATTTGTAATTATTGAAACGATGCACACTCAAATATCTTCACTTTTCTTAGGAAAAGACGGAACGGAATTAGCGTATCAAGTGTCCGGTGATTATATGAAATGGCTTGGATACTTTTTCATATTTATGGGTATCAAAATGGCAACAGACGGTGTTCTTCGCGGACTTGGAAATATGCGCCCGTTTTTGACTGCAAATTTGGTCAACCTTGCGATTCGTTTATCGGTGGCATTGATTTTTGCACCGCATTTCGGCATTGCATTTGTATGGCTTGCGGTTCCGGCAGGCTGGCTCGCCAACTTTGTAATTTCCTATGCGGCACTGAGAAAATCTTGGCCGAAAAATGCTTTGGATCAGGAAATTCACCATATCTAAAAAAACAGTCACCGCAATGGTGACTGTTTCTTTTTAACGGAAAAACAGAAAAAGCAAATACCTGTTGTTTTGAGTACCTTAAAAGCTGACGAAATAAAAAATAGAAAACTTTTAGGTAAAGAATATATTAAAAATGATTATGTATTTAAACTCGAAAACGGCGAGCCTTACCGCCCGAATTATATTTCTAAAAAGCATAAGCAGATACTTGAGAAATATGGCTTTAAGCACATTCGCTTTCACGATTTGCGTCATAGCTGTGCAAGCTTGTTAAACGCTCAAGGATTTACTATAAAGGATATTCAAGAGTGGTTAGGGCATTCAGACATTCAGACTACGGCAAATACTTATGCACACTTAGATATTAAGCGTAAACAGGGAATAAGCAACACCTTGTCAAATGTTCTTTATACATAATTCTTTTGTGTTAGAAAAAGTGTTAGAAAAAGAGCAAAAAAAAATAAAGCCATATACTACGAAATGGCTTTATATCAATGGCAGGGGCAGAAGGACTTGAACCCTCGGCACGCGGTTTTGGAGACCGCTGCTCTACCAACTGAGCTATACCCCTATATTAAATTCTTCCTTGCGGAAATCACTTTGATATTATACATATATTGCATCATTTTGTCAACAATAATTATTTCAAAATGTTTTTGTGAAGCTTCTTTTTAAATCTAATAAACAATAGAAAAAACGATAACAATCGGCGTCGGTGCTATTGCTCTACAAAAGCTGCAATCGGATGATGCATTTCCGATGACAAAAACCGGTTTCCGCATAATTTTTCTCTTGTCCGTTATCTTTCAAATCAAAAAAAGAAAAACGAAAAGATAAACATACAAAACAAAAAGAAACGACAATCTTCTCACGAAAATTGTCGTTTCTTTGGTGGACCATCAGGGACTCGAACCCCGGACCGCCCGGTTATGAGCCGGATGCTCTAACCAACTGAGCTAATGGTCCGCATCTAAACTGCTTGACTATTATATATATAAACGGCACAATTGTCAAGAGTTAATTTTTCTTTTTTTTAAATAGTTGTCGTTTCGAAGTTCGCCGCCGAAACTTGTGTAAAAACGCATAATTTTATATGTTTTTGACGCTTTTACATATTGCAAATCCGTAGATTTATTATATAATTATAAAAACAGACTTTTATCCGGTTTTGTTTTTGTACAAAACATACATCAAGTGAGGTGAGAACTTGTACGGACTTATAGATCATCAGGAAGAAATTAACCGTCTCATGTCACGTTACGGCGTAAAATTCGGACTTTATAAAAACAACAAATTCAATGAACGGCTTTTCCCCTTTGACACCATACCGCGCATAATACCGAAAAACGAATTTGAATTTCTTGAAAAAGGCTTGAAGCAGCGCGTTTACGCTCTCAATTTGTTTTTAAACGATATTTATTCCGACAAAAAAATCATACGCGATAAAATAATTCCCGAAGAATTCATATATACTTCGCCGGGCTTTTCCGCACCGTGCGACAAACTGACTCCGCCTAAAAAGATATATAATCACATTTCGGGTATAGATTTGGTACAAGGCAAGGATATGTGCTGGTATGTACTTGAGGACAATTTACGCATACCCTCCGGCGCGTCATATCCGATGATAGCGCGCGAGCTTTGCCGCAGAGCAAGTCCCGACACGTTCCAAAACAATTCGGTAGACGACAACCGCGACTACGGCGGGCTTTTGCGCCGTGTTCTCGATGATGTAAACACCGGCGGAATCAACGTGATTTTGACCCCCGGCCGATACAACTCGGCTTTCTTTGAGCATTCGTACCTTGCGGAGCGCACAAAGGCTGTATTTGCTATGCCGCAGGACCTTTTCGTTGAAGGCAACGTGCTTTATTACAGTGAATATTCCGGTAAGCGGCAGCGCGTAGGCACGGTTTACCGCCGAATTTCAGATGAATACATTGACCCTATGACATTTTACGCAGGCTCTCTTCTCGGAGTACCGCATATCATAGATTCTTACAGAGCCGGAAATGTTGCGATTGTAAATGCGCCCGGAAACGGCATAGCGGATGACAAGGGCGTATATTATTTCGTCCCGCAAATGATAAAATATTATCTCGGCGAAGAACCGATACTAAACAATGCCGTTACCTATCTGCCGATAATAAAAAAAGATCTCGAATATATAATCGAAAATCTGCCATCGCTGGTTATAAAAGATGTATCGGAGTCCGGAGGCTACGGGGTCATATTCGGAAATACTCTGTCCAAAAACGAACTCTCTGCCATAAAAGAAGCCGTTAAAACGTCGCCGCGCCGATTTATAGCGCAGGAGGTAATAGACTTTAAAGGGCTCAAGGTTTTTGAAAACGGCAGGCAAGTCGAAAGGAAAGCGGATCTTCGCGCGTTTGTGCTCTACGGCGACGAAATAACCGTTTGGCACAGCGGTCTTACACGCTATTCTCAAGATCCGGATTCTTTTGTTGTGAACTCATCTCAGGGAGGAGGATTTAAAGACACATGGGTATTATCTCGATAAAATCCACGGACAATCTCTTTTGGCTCGGCAGATATGTGGAGCGCGTCTTTACCACTCTTCGCGTTTTTTCGGAATATTACGATAAAATGATAGACAAAGACGAAAACGCCTATGTTGATTTTTGCCGCAAGCTCGGTATAGAAAACACATATTCATACAAGCAGGAGTTTATAACGAAATATCTTTTTGATGAAAACGACCCGAATTCTGTTATGAGTAATTTACTCTGCGCCTATGATAACGCCGTTGTTATGCGTAACGAGATAAGTTCCGAAACGCTGTCATATATTCAAATGGCGGTAAATTATATGGAGCAAGGCAGAGAGAGCAGCGCACCGATGCTCAAATTGCAGGAGGTATTTGACTGCATATTTGCCTTTTGGGGCAGCGCCGACGACTTTGTTGAATCGGAGACAACGAGAAATATACTGAAGTTCGGCAGAAGCGTTGAAAGACTTGACCTCTATACCCGTTTTTCCTTTTCTCCGACTCTCATCAAAAAGGAATTCAGTATACTTTTAAACCGTCTTTACAAAGTCGGCGTAGACTGTAACATAGACGCTATCAACACCCTTATGAACATCATTCTCGAAAAAGATGAGTACAGCGACTACGACCTATATACCGTACGTGACGAGTTGTCTAAGGTATTTATTACGGCACCGCAGTATTGATCAAAAAAGGAAGATAAACGTGAAGCACATCAAATTTTTTTACAGTATGAAAATTGATTTTTCGTCCCCTGTGATAAGGCACTGCTTTTCTTTGAGATGCTTGCCGTTTGATACGCCGTCGCAGAGGATAGAGCTCATAAATGTGGACATAGAGCCGCATAACATGCTTACCGAAACGGCCGACGGCTTCGGCAACAGAGTCCTCACCGACAGAATTATCGAGCCTCACTCAAAATTCGTTGCAATAGTTGAGGGAAAAGCGAGTTTAGACTTTTCAAAGCGCGAAAAGGAAGAGCTTAACTGCATTTATAAATATCCGTCGCAGCACACGGTACCCGGAGAAAAAATCATTGAACTCGTGTCGGGGCTCGGTGATATGGCAAACCTTACCGCGCTTGAGACCGCACAGGCGGTTTCAAAAAGAATCGGCGAAGTATTCAGCTATAAAAGCGGCGTAACAAATATAAATACCACAGCGGAAGAGGCACTGCACCTCGGGTGCGGCGTTTGTCAGGACTACGCGCATATATTTTTATCGGCGGCAAGACTTTCGGGTGTTCCGGCACGATATGTTGCAGGCATACAAAAAGGAACCGGTGAAACGCACGCCTGGGCAGAGTTTTACGACGACGGCATATGGGTTGGAATTGACCCGACGAATCACAGAATGTGTGATGAAACGTACCTTGCGCTAAGCCACGGCAGAGACTTTGCGGACTGCGGCATCAACCGCGGGCTGTTTATCGGCGGAGGCACTCAAACCCAAAGCATCGTGGCTACGGTGGAAGAAATATAAAATGAGTGGTTATCCATGGCCCATTAAACAAAGTGTTCTCATCTTTTCAGAGCGAGCGAATACGAATGCTCGAATTGCGGCAACAAAAGCGACAAGCCCTATACAGAGCGTCCGCACTGCGGCTCGGAAATGACATCGTATCAAAGCTACCGCAGTTATGACCCGAGTTGGACTGACGAGATGTTCGGCGACGATGACGACTGAAAGCAGAATTTGTTCCAAAAAAAGAATCGAGCAGCGTATATCTGCTCGATTCTTTTCTCTTTTATCGAATGTTGTTTTTTATCACCGACCAACTGTCTGTTAACCGTTCGAGATTATATGACGCATTGGCGGGACTTGTTGACGGCAAAGCCACGGTATCTCTGCCGACGGCATCTTTAATATACTTATTAAACAATTTTTCGCTTGTTTTGCCGTTTGAGTAGATTTGTCTTATACCGCAGGAGGATAAAATCACCCCTATATCATTCGGTACAACATTTTTAATAGAGCTGTCGGAAGAACCCACTATATCGCAACTTTTTATAACGTCCCAAAGCGCAATATTATGGCTCTGCAAAAGAGCTGTTTTTTCTTCATTAGACGATGGCACCGCACAGCCGAGTACGGCGGCGAGCACACGCCAAAAACGATTTTGGGGATGTCCGTAGTAAAAGGATACTTCCCTTGATTTAACCGACGGAAATGAACCGAGAATCAATATTTTGGAATTGCAGTCATAAATCGGCGGTATAGTATGCAAAAGGTGCTCCGAAGTCATTGGTTTTTATCCTCAACTATTCTGTAATATGTTCTTGCCGTTACAGCATACACCAAAACGTAAATAATTGCAAATACGGATATTGTTGCGACGGTACACCAGAAGAACAGCGTAACATTGCTGAGGTTCAGCAGCTTTAACAGCTTTGTAATTACTTTAAATCCGAAGCAGATATGAATTACGGCTGTAACGAGCGGCAGGAAAAATACGGTGAGCACCTGGGAATGGATACTCTGTTTGACCTCTTTTTTGCTCATTCCGACATTTTGCATTATTACATAACGCTGCTTATCGTCATAGCCCTCGGAAATCTGTTTATAATAAATTATCAAGACCGTTGCAACAAGGAAGAGAAGTCCCAAGGTTATGCCTATAAAGAACAGACCGCCGTACAGAGACATCATACTGTCGCGAGAGGTTTCGGCACAATTTAAATCGACTGCGGAGGTCTCGCTTATATCGCAAAAAAGAAGCGATATATCCTTCATATACCCCTTTTGCACATCTTTCGGCGCATCGGTATCAAAGCCGTAGGCGAAGCTCAGGTCGGTGTGAGAGACGTCTGCACCCTCGCTTTTGTAACCCATGGAATTATATATCGACATGGCGGCTTTTTCATCGGAAACAATATAGTAGCTGTAATTTGAGGTAAACGCCGAATAAGAGTCAATAGTAGGGAAAACGTCCACGGTATGCTTTATTTTATATGCGTCGTCGCCGAATTTAACCGTACCCGAAAAAGCCTTGCCGCGCGGCGTATAAGACAGCACCTCATCGCTTTTGAGCGTTTCGTTTTGCCCTGTTATCCTGTTGTATTCCGATACCGGTATCAGCGTCACAATGTCTACTCTGAGTCCGTCGTTATAGTCGGGGGTTACGGTAGCCGTATAGCCGCTGTCGTTAGCGTAAGACGCAAATGAGAGATAGCGGTAATAAAGCTCGTTCTTACTTTCTATACCGCATTTTTGAGCCTGCGTCGTCATAACATCGGCATAATCTTTGCAATTTTCCGTTGTTGCGTTTTGCACGTCGATATAAATATTGCGAGGATACCGCGTGCGCATAATGTCCTCCGTACCGGCATACAGCGATACCGTAGTGGACACGGTGACAAGCACCGCGGTGGAAAGAATGCAGATGCTCGCAAGTCCTGCCGCATTTTGCTTCATACGGTATATCATACTTGAAACAGAAGTAAAATGCTTTGCTTTATAGTAATATTTTTTATTTTTTCTGAGAGCTTTTAATATCCATATACTGCCCGAGGAGAAAAGCATAAAGGTTCCGACTATTACGAGCAAAACCGCCGCAAAGAACGCGCCCATCGCCGTTATCGGTGATTTTACAACGAGAGCTATGGTATAACCCGAAGCTAGAAAGGCTGCACCTAGAACAGCCGTAAGCACCTTTGCCTTCGGCTCTTTTTCGCCCTTATTCCCACCTTTTAAAAGTTCAACGGGATTTGATAGGCTGATGCATAAAAGATTATGTGCAAGATTCAAAAGAGCTATTGCGCCGAATACCAAAGCAGTAATGTCAACTGTTGACTGATAAAATCTGAAATCAATGTTTCCGCCGAATTTCAGTATTTTAAGCAGCAGCAAAAAGGTCAACTTTGAAAAAAGCGCACCTATGGCGATGCCTGCCGCAGTTCCGAAAATATAGGTATAGGCAGTTTCAATAAAGAGTATTTTCGCTATATGGCGTTTTTCCATACCGAGAATGTTGTATAATCCGAATTCCTTTTTACGTTGTTTAATAAGGAAGCTGTTTGTGTAAAATAAAAATATGGCAGAGAAAATACCGACTGTTGCAAGGGCAAACGTCAAGAGGGAATGCAGAGCGTCGCTATCTGCCCATTTTATGTTTGCTATTGTGCCGACCACAAAAAACATAGCTGTTGTAAATATACACGTCAAAATATACGGCACATATGTTTTACGATTGTTTTTAAGATTTTGAACGGCAAGCTTTGAATAGAAAAAATTATTCATTGCTCTCACCTCTCGTTGCCATTGCGGTCAGAGTGTCCGAAATCTTCTGGAACATCTCGTCGTTATCCATACCTCCGCGATAAATCTGATTGAACACCTCGCCGTCCTTTATGAACATAATCCTGTTGGCGCAGGACGCCGCCTTTGTGGAGTGAGTAACCATCAAAATGGTCTGACCCTCCTCGTTAAAATCGCCGAACAGCTTTAAAAGAGCATCGGAAGCCTTTGAGTCAAGCGCACCGGTGGGCTCATCAGCCAATACAATCTGCGGATTTGTTATGAGAGCTCTTGCGACGGCGGCACGCTGTTTTTGTCCGCCCGAAACCTCATATGGAAACTTTGAGAGTATATCGGTAATTCCTAACTTTTCGGCAAGAGGCTTCAGTCTCTTTGCCATTTCATCGTACGGCTTGCCTGAAAGCACAAGAGGAAGGAAGATATTGTCCTTTAAAGAGAATGTGTCCAAAAGATTAAAATCCTGAAATACAAATCCGAGATTATCGCGCCTAAACGCCGAAATTTCTCTCTCTCCTATTGCTGATAGACTTCTGCCGTTCAACAGCACCTCTCCGCTCGTAGGCTTATCAAGCGACGCCAATATATTAAGCAAGGTTGTCTTACCGGAACCCGACTCTCCCATTATTGCAACATACTCGCCCTTTTCCACGGAGAAACCGACATTGGAAAGAGCTTGAACGTGCGCTCCGCCGAAACGGGTCGTATAAACCTTTTTCAAATTGTTTACTTCTAAAAGCGGCATAATAATTACCGTAGCCTTTCCGCTACAAATATTACATAAACAAACACGGTTAACCCTTGCTGTAGCCGTACAAGGCGTGACGGGAATTTCGTTTGTCTCAAAATCATAACCGAATAGCTTTTCTTTTTCGATGTGATTTTACGTACCGAATGTATCCCTTTGTTTATTGCACGTTCAGTATATCAAAACGGAGAATCGCAAGCCATCGAAAAGGCTTACAATTCCCCTTTTAAACTTACATTTATGTAAGGTAGCGTTATTCCACACCGAGGCTGACGGTGTCAAGACAAAGTTTGACCGCAGTCCCCTTTCCCACCTCGGAGGTCACCGTAATTGTGTGGGAGAGCTTTGTAAGTATCTTTTTGCAGAGAAAAAGTCCTATTCCCGTAGATTTTTTATCCTCTCTGCCGTTAAATCCCGTAAAGCCCTTTTCAAAAATACGCGGTAAGTCCTCAGGTCTTATTCCGATACCGTTATCGGAAATGACAAGCGTTTTCACAGTATTTTCATCCAAATAAATATTGATTTCACCCTCGGACGTATATTTCAACGCATTTGAAATAAGCTGTTCGATTACAAACGACAACCATTTTTCATCCGTCAACACCTTGCAATCAACATTGCCCACAACAATCTTTGTTTTTTTACGCAAAAACTGCTTTCTGTATTTTTTAACCGCCGCTCTGACTATTCCGCCTAAATCATAGCTTTTGATTTCGAGGTCGGAAGAGATGCTGTCGGAACGGATGTACTGAAGCACCATTTCAACATATTGCTCTATTTTAAAAAGCTGCTCTTCAAGCTCGTCGTTTTCCGGAGAACAGTCTGTTTGCAGCAGCAGCCTCATAGCGGCTATGGGAGTTTTTATCTGATGCGCCCAGAGAGTAAAATAGTCCGCCGAATCGCTGTATTTGCGATTCATACGTGTTTCGGCATCTGTTTTGAGTGCGGACATCTTTTCGGCAATATCGGCAAGGTCCTTTTTTATCGGGTCATTATAATCCGGCAATTTAAGAACGGCATACTCTGCGTCGTTTTTAATTTTTTCAAGTCTCTTATGCTTTTTATATACCGAGGAAAATCGCAGAACAAATACAATCAAAAGAATTACGGCGGAGATGAGCGTCGCATACAGCACCGGCTCCGTTTCCACTCCGTAAAGCCAGAACACCGTATAAAATACCGCCGCTGCAAATACAAACGATAATACGGACAAGATATTGCCCGCCGTATATCCGAAAAGTGCTTTAAACCAATCTTTCATAAAACCTACCTGACTATATAACCGAGACCCTTTTTGGTAACTATAAAGTCGCAAAGCCCGGCATCTTCAAGCTTTTTGCGAAGCCGCGTCATATTTACCGTGAGTGTGTTGTCGTCAATAAAGCTGTCGCTTTCCCAAAGCTTATCCATAATCATATCGCGCGGGACAACCTTGCCCGAATTCTCCATAAGCAGCTGCAAAATTTTAAACTCATTTTTCGTAAGCTCGGTTTTTTTGCCGTTAAAATCTATCGTCGCGTCATTGAGGTTGAGTATTGCACCGCCGTGTTCGATAACCGACGTTGTCCCCGAAAAAGAATACGTGCGGCGCATTACCGCCTGCACCTTTGCAGTGAGAACGCTCAAATCGAACGGTTTGGATATAAAATCGTCACCGCCCATATTAACAGCCATAACTATATTCATTTTGTCGCTTGCCGAGGAAATAAATATTATAGGCACATTTGAAAACTTGCGTATTTCGCCGCACCAGTAAAATCCGTTAAAATACGGCAGAGATATATCAAGGAGTATAAGCTGCGGCGCAAACGACACTACCTGTTCGGTTATATTTTTAAAGTCAACAACAAAATCCGCATCATAATCCCATTTGCAAAGATGCTCTTTAAGGGTTCTCGCTATGACCTTATCGTCTTCAATTATAAGTATCTTTTGCATAGTTTCACCTTCATATGTGTATTTTAGCACGAATACGGCAACTTGTCGATATAAAACAAAAATCGGCGCGGTATAAGACAATACTGCCCCATACTGCGCCGAAATAAGCGGTTAAATTATATCAGTCTACTCTCTTATCGCCGAAGAAGAAGAGCGCAACAGTACCGGGGCCCGTATGTGAACCGATGACGGTGCCTACGCTGTTAATTTCGACCTTGCCGTTGAGCTTTTTAAATTTTGACTCAACAAGGTCGGCAACGGCTCTTGCGTCATCATAGCAGGCGGATTCGGAAATATAGCACTTGCCGCTGTAATCAAGACCGCCGTCTGCGTGCTCGACCATACGGTTAACTATCTCTTCAATAACCTTTTTCTTTCCGCGGTACTTTGTTCTCGGTATAAGCTTACCGTTATTATCCATATTGAGGAGAGGACATATGTTAAGCATTGTGCCGAAAATCTGTGCAGTCTTTGTTATTCTGCCGCCGCGATAATAGCTTGTAAGGTCGGTAGAAAAGAACCAATGATGAACATTGAGCTTACGCTCCTCGGCAAAATCACGAACCTCTTCTATGCTCTTGCCGCTGTTTTTAAGCTCTGCCAAAGTGTCCATTAAAAGACCGTAGCCGGAGGAAGCGCCGAGAGAGTCTACTATATATATTTTTCTGTCGGGGTACTCTTCAAGGAGCTCATCACGCGCAATGCAGGCGGAATTATATACGCCCGAAAGTCCGGTTGAAAGAGAGACGTGAAGGATATCCTTGCCGTCCTTTAAGAACTCTGAAAAATACTCCTTAAACTGACCGACGTTGACCTGGGAAGTGGTAGGCTCGGCTCCGTCGGCTATTCTCTTGTAGAACTCGGCGAACGGCATTGATTTACCGAGGTCATCGGGATACTCCTTACCGTCCATATCGAAGTGAAAGCAAACATAATGCACTCCGATTTTATCAAAATGCTCCTGTGAAAGATCTGCCGTGGAGCAACAGCTTAAAATATAATCTGACATTAGATATACTCCTTAATTTTCTGTATCTGTCACCGGTAAAACTTCCGGTATTTTTGTTTTAGGTTTGCTCTGAACGCTCCAGGCTATGTTAATTGCATGGTCTGCCACACGTTCAAAGTCTGTTATTGTGTTTATAAACAGCATTCCCGCACGGGTTGTACATTCGTGACTGTTGAGTCTGTCAATATGAGCTTGCTCAAAAGTCTCCTGCATTTTATCGACCTGCGCCTCAAGGGAATTGAGTCTTTCCGCCGTTTGTACACTCAGATTTTGCTCCGAAAAAGCATCTACCGAGCCGTCAATCAGCGAAATGACGGTACTATGCATAGTTTTTAACTCTTTTTCACCCTCCTCTGAAAGCTCTATATTTTCATTTACACGCGACAAGGCGGCTTCCTCAAGGTTTGTCGCGTGGTCGCCTATGCGCTCTATGTCGTTTATAACATGGAACAGTCGACCGATATATTTAGCGTCCTTATAGCTTAAATCAAGAGAGTTTATCTTGACCAGCATGGGCGTAATATTGTGATTGAGATAATTGATAATCTTTTCGGTGTGATTTACTTCGTCAAAATGCTTAATTTCCTTGTTTATAAGGTCGCTTGACGCAATATCGAAATTGCGTCTTGCCAAAGCAGCCATACGAAGGACCTCTTTTCCCACCTGCACTACGGCAAGCGGAGGGGTATTGAGCATTCTCTCGTCAATAAACTGAAGGTGCATTCCGTCGTCCTCTTTACCCTTTTTGTCGGGGACAAGAATGCAGGAAAGCTTTACAAGGGCGCCGGCAAACGGGAACATTATTATGGTGCTCACTACGTTAAATATGATATGAACGAGCGATATCTGCATCATCACGTTGTCACTCATAGCCTGTATCCACTTTGTAAACGGAAGGAACATAGATATGACAACAAAAACAACCGTGCCGATTACATTAAAGAGAATGTGCATAACCGCGGTACGCTTTGAATTTGTCTTTGTACCGATTGTCGAAAGAAGCGCGGTAACACAGGTACCTATATTCTGGCCGAAAATAATATATACCGCGAACGAAAGCGGCACAAGCCCCTGCGACGCGAGAGCCTGAAGTATGCCTACGCTTGCCGCAGAGCTCTGTATAACGCCCGTAACTCCGGCGCCTATGAGTATGCCTACAAGAGGATTGTCCGCATTTATAATCCAGTTGCGGAAAACCTCGGAATCCTTAAGCGGATCCATGGCGTTTTGCATAAACTCCATACCCATAAACAGCATGCCGAAACCGGCGAGTGCCTGCCCGACATATTTCAGCGAATTCTTTTTGGCAAAAAGAATCATAAATGCGCCTATAAATATAGCTATCGGAGCTATCCCGGTAAGATTCAGCGAAACAAGAACGCTTGTGGTTGTGGTACCGATATTTGCACCCATAATAACGCCTATCGCCTGCGTTAAATTCATAAGACCCGTATTAACAAAGCCCACAACCATAACCGTGGTTGCCGAGGAGCTTTGTATAAGCGTTGTTATGAGAAAGCCGACAAGTACCGCAAGAAAGCGGTTTTTTGTCATTTTTTCAAGTAAATGCTTAAGACGCGACCCGGCTGCAAGCTCAAGTCCCTCGCCCATCAGCTTAATACCGTACAAAAGCAAGCCGAGACCGCCTGCAAAGGTCAGATAATTAGTAATACTCAAATTTTTTCCCCTTTAAAATACTCAGTTTTCCGCTTCTCTGCGTTTTTCGCTGAGCTTGAATTCCTTGCCGTCTTCACCCATGTGATATATTGTTTTGCTCACGGAAATACCGCTTTTACCGGTTACCCTTGAATAGTTTACGCCTTTTTTGCGAAGATAAGTTTTATACCACTCAAGTCTTCTTAAAAAGTCCTTGTATCTTCTGTTTTCAAGATTTGTCCACGCGACCTCGGATAGTGCCAAAATACGCGGATAGACGGAAAACTCCAATGCGCGCTCCGAATCTACCCATTCAGTCCACATTTCGGCTTCTATGCCTATTACGCGCTGCCCGGATTTTCCGAACCCGGATTTAACGGTATTATATTTATACACTTTTTTAAGCGATATAACAGAATATTTGCAGTCAAAGTAAAAGTACGCCGTGGGAGAAAGAATAATATCACGCTTATATGACTGCCTTTTGACCTCGCCCGAATTTGACGGCAGCCAATACTGACACGTAATATCAGGAGAAAAGCTGTCATTGATGCAATCGTTCCAGGCAATGGGTGTTTTGCCGTATTTTTTAAGAATCTCGCCTATGCGAGTCATATAGTAGCCCTGAAGCTCCTTTGAGTTTTTAAGACCGTTTTTCTCTTTTGCCGCACGGCACTTAGGACAATCATCCCATATTTTGTGCCCCTTTGAGGCCTCGTCTCCGCCTATATGGAAATGTGTGCTTGTAAAGAGCGGACAAATCTCGGAAAACAGCTTGTCAATGAAATCATACGCATCTTCGTTTCCCGGGCAAATCGCAGCGTCAAATATACCGTTTTCGCAAGTAGGCTTGAATTCACGCGGCTTACAGGCAAATTCCGGATATGCGGCAAGCAGAGCCGAAGCATGGCCCGGCAAATCAATTTCGGGAATAACCTCTATATTAAGCTTTGCGGCGTACGCCACAATATTCTTTATTTCATCCTGCTTATAGTAATAAAAATATTCTCCGCCGCGGTGCTTTAAGCCGAGTCCCTCAAGCCCGGCATATTCACGTTTAGAGCCTATTTCGTTGAGCCTCGGGAATAATTTACTCTCTATTCTGAAACCCTGATCATCGGAAAGATGCCAATGGAACTTATTTAATTTCAGCATTGCCATATTGTCAAGCAATTTTTTCACGGCTTCCGTGCCGAAGAAGTGGCGGCACTCGTCAAGCATAAATCCGCGATATTTAAATACAGGCTTATCGCTTATGTAAAGTCCGTTTATAACTGCCCTGCCGTCTGTTTTTTCGGCCTGCATTATTATGGTTTTCAGCGTGACAGCCCCGTAAAACGCACCGGAAGAAGATGAAGCCTTTATCATTATACCGTCTGTGGAAACCGAAATAGAGTAAGCCTCGTTTTCCATCCCGGCTACCTTTTGAAATTTAATTGCACCCTCGCCTTTTACGGGCTTTGTTCTGAGATAATCGGTCAAATATCTACCAGCAGAAACAAACTCGGGTGAGCAAAGGACCTCGGTATTTGAAGAAATTACATATGTACCGTCCTTTGAAGTATAGTTATTCGGCTTAGGAATAATATTGTATTTAAGCATTTCCAATAACCCTTTCGCAATAAATAATATCCTTTTATCTCAGAAATTACCATTGTGGTAATTATAACAAAAATAAAAGGATATTAAAAGCCTTATTTCAATTTCTGCGTTAATTTCTCATAAATCTCTATAATTTTAAACCGAGGTTCAAATTTTGGGTCACTTTCTACAACTTTAAGCTCGTCATCTGACAAAATGTCTTGAAGCTCCGCATCATCGGATGACTCGGCTGCGGGCAGACACATAGGCGGAAACATAACGCACCACCAATTTTTGCCTTTCCCATCTCCTATTATGACGCGCACGGCCTCATATTCACCGGCAGGCAAAGTTATACGATCATCATAAGTTCGCGTCGAAAAAAAGTCCTTGCCTATTTCGAGCCTTACATCATAATCGAAGCCGTTTTTACGTATTACCTCGCGCGCCGTCTCTTCAAGCCGCTCCTTTTGCGGAATAAGCAGCTTTTCGGCATTCGCACTTGTCAAAGAACCGTCAAATATCTCCTTGCCCTCCATGAGCACGGCATCGCGCACCTTAAGCTTCAGTATTTGGTCCTCGTCGCTGTCGGAATTTGCTATTACATGCATACGCAAAACGTCGCGTCTTACGTCGCTGCACGACGCGGCAAATGACACAAAGCTGAAAATCGACGTTATGACAAATGCTGCGGCTAACGATATTTCAAATCTTCGAATAAGCTTTTCTGTTTTTGATTTCATATGTTTTTCATCCTTTCGTAAGGTAATTATTGGAAGAAAAATCATATTTATACAAAAAAAGGAACGCAGGGAATTTTTCCTGCGTTCCTGAAGCTCGATGTTTAAAGCTGACTCAATGCGTCGCCTATGCTCTTCTCAAGAGCTTCTTTACCGTATTTGTCTATCTCGTTTTTATCTTTTGCCTCATGGGTAAGACAGCCTGCACCGCCGATACATCCGCCGACACACGCCATACCCTCGATAAAGTTATTTTTAAGGATTCCGCGCGACGCTTTCAAAAGAGCCGTTTTGCATTCTTCTATGCCGTCGCACGGAAGCGGATCAACGGTGAAATCTATATTCTGCTCCTTAATTGCCTGACCGACAGCCTCCGAAACGCCGCCGCTTCGTGCAAATATTCTGCCGTAATAGGAAGCATTGTCAAGAACATCCTCAGGAAGCTCGGTAAGCTCTATATCACGCGAGTCAATAAGAGCCTGAAGTTCCTCAAAGGTGAGAACGCAGTCGACATACTGTGCGACTCTTTCCTGCTTCGCCTCGGCTTTTTTTGCCGTACAAGGGCCTATAAATATAACCTTTGCAGTCTCGTCGGTCTCTTTTATATATTTTGCAATCGCCGCCATGGGAGACAGATTGTGTGAAATGTTCTCGGTAAGCTTCGGATAGAACTTCTTTACATAGTCAACAAACGCCGGACAGCAAGAGCTTGTGAGGAAACCTTTTTCGGCAAGCTCTTTTGATTCGCTGTATGCTACAATATCGGCACCGAGAGCAGCTTCAACCACGCTGTAAAAGCCGAGCTTTTTAATCGCGGTCACAACCTGACCGAGCTTCGCATACACAAACTGACTCGCTATCGACGGAGCCACAACTGCATACACATTAAAACCGTCGCCTTTATTACTGTCTTTTAAAATCCTGATCGCATCAAGTATAAACGACTTGTCCATAATTGCGCCGAACGGGCATGCATAAGAGCAGGCACCGCAGTTTATACATTTATTGTTATCAATCTGAGCGGGATTTTCTTCGCTGTCTGCCATAGAAATAGCCTTTATTTTGCACGCCTTTTCACACGGCCTTGTATAGTTTGAAATTGCGCTGTACGGACAAACCTTGGCACACTGACCACAGTTTACGCACTTTGTTTTGTCAATATGCGCTTTCTGATTTTCGTCAAAGGAAATGGCTCCCTTGCGGCAGGCACTCTCACAGCGGTGTGCGATACAGCCACGGCAGTCGTGTGATACCTGATAACCGCTGGCAGGACATTCGTCGCAGGCTATATCTATAACCTCTATTATGTTCGGATTTGCTCTGTTGCCTCCGCAGGCGAGCTTTATGCGCTCGGCAACTATTGCACGCTCCTTGTATATACAGCAGCGCATAGTTGCCTTGTCACTCGTTACGGTCTTTGCAATATCATTGAAATTGTTGGCAAGGGAAAACTCTCCCTCGTCAAAGGCTATTCTTGCGACCTCACGAAGGACCTTGTATTTTAAAAGCTGTACCTTCGTATCAAATTTTCTCATTCAATTCACCCTTTGTTAAAAATAGCTTACTTTGATTCGTTTACCCATTTTTTTCAGATACTCCGAAAGCTCTGTAACAAGCTGCATCTTGATGTTAAAGTTTATGGGAAGATTTGGATTTTGATGTGCCGGATTTATTGCAGTTCCGACAAAGAAATTTATATCAGTCGCCTCCTGGAAAAGTATGCGCGCTATCTGCGACGCACCGTCCGCACGGACGCTCCAGTCGGCGTAAATATCATCGTCATTTAGATAACTCTTGGCGTATTCAAGCACTCGGCTCATTGTAATTACACCCTCGGTCGTCAAATCGACGCCGTCAATTTCGGCGACAGGCGGTATTTCGGGGTCGAGATATTTTAAATCCGTCTTAACCTCTTTGCCCAAAAAATCCGCCGCAAGAGTTGAAGTTGTTCCGCCGCATACAATATGCTTGCCGGTCTTGCCGAAAAACAACGACATCATTTTATTGACATCTGCAGGGTCCCTCGGCGGTCCCATGAGAAGATTCACGGATTTTCTCTCGCGGATTTTGACAACGCAAACGGTTGTATCGTCACCGGGCCTTCCGCCATATAGTTTATCACACTGGTCAAGCAGTAATGATGAAAGCGTTTTTGCCGTAAAATCGGGGCGATAATATTCCTCCATAAACTCGATTATCTGGTCGCGCTGCCAACCGAAATTCATATTTTCACCAATACCGGCATAAACCGCTCCGTCACTCGTAAAAATGAGCGTATCGTTAAGCTTTAACGATATTTTCGATTTATATATCATCTTACCGTCGATTTCCACTGCGCTCTCGGGATACACAAGATTTTTTCCGTCGCGCAGCAGAATGACATGCGGATTGTCGTATTGGGCTATTTCTGCCTCTTTGTTGTCTATTACACGCACTATTGTAAAAGTGCTGTATGCCACCTGACGTACCGAACATATAGGCAGTGTTTTCGCTATTGTATCAACACACATTTCAAGCGGCATATTATTTGCAATCATGGTGGATATTATTTTCGAAGTCAAAGTAGAGAGAATATTTGCTTTTACACCGGAGCCGAGTCCGTCCGCAAGCACAACAACATAATCGTCATCGCCCTGCTCTATAACCTCCACCATATCGCCGCACAGCTCCTCGCCGTACTTGATAAGACTCATATGGCCTATGTCCGTGCAAAGATTATTCATCCTTCAACGACTCCTTAAGCTTAGTGAGGGCTATCTTTGTCTCGGCGGTAGTCTCGCCAAGCAGAGAAGCTATCTCCTGAACTATGCGCATTTGCTTTTCGACGACCTTATCCGTTATTTCTATCGTTTGACGGCTAAGCTCCGCCTTTTTCTCTTTTTCTGTCTCCTCGGCGGTAACGTCGCGCATAATGCACATAAGTATATGGTAGACATGGTCGTATACTATTGTTTCTTCAATGTATTTTTTATATTCGGCGAGGTATACGCGTTTATCGTGAATATCCCTGCCGTTTGAAAGAACATCTATAAAATCAAAAGGCTCCAAAATACGCACAACCGGCTCACCCACAACATCCGAAGCATAACGAATGTTCATAATCTCCCTTGCCGCGGCATTTATCTGCTGAACCACCATATCCTCATTTAAAATGAGTATGCCGTTGGGAGTATTGTTGAGTATATTGTCGGAAAATTTTTCTGCTTTATCCTTAAGGAACGGAAGGCACATCTCGAGATTTGCCTTGCCCTCAAAAACCGCCTGAGCCTTTTCACGACAGGTATTATAGCCGCACGAACCACAGTTAAGCTCATCCTCCGGCTTTTGCTTACCCATTTTGCGAAGTATCTCCTCTATCGCTCTGCTACCTGCCATATTGTGCGGAGAAGCAAGATAAATAAGATTTTTTGAAAGCTCGTTTTCGCTCAAGGCGTCATATTTAAAATCATTGTCGCCCGCGTCTTCGGCAAAGCGACGCACGGTTATATAATCGCGCACCGGAGCGCGGTGATTTTTCTCCATAGCCGGACCGCCTATACAGCTTCCCGGACACGCAGACATCTCTATAAAGCAATGGTGTATATTACCTTTTTCAATATCCTTTACGGCATGGATGCAAGACGACATACCGTCAATCGACATATACGTGTAATCGTCGTTATCACAAAGCATTGTTTTGAGAATTCCGCCGGAGGTCGGAAAAAACCTCGTTTTTCCTTTTTCAACTCCGTCATCATCAGGCTCCTGCACCAAAACAGTATCGGTTTCGGCAAGCCAACCGGAAAGCTCTTCAAATGTCAGCACACAGTCAACCGTGCCGGGATACTCCTCGGCCTCTGCCTTTTTTGATATGCACGGACCTATAAATACTGTTTTAGCCCCCGGATGCTCTTTTTTAAGTTTCGTGCAATGCGCCTGCATTGGGGATACCACTTTGGCAAGATAGGGTATTACATCGGGGAAATGCTTTTGTACCAAGAGATTTACGGTATGGCAGCAGGTCGAAATGACAACATCCTGCTTTTCACCGTCAACTATTCTGTCGTACTCGTCCTTAACCATTGCGGCTCCGACCGCCGTTTCTTCAACGCCGGCAAAGCCGAGCGACATAAGTGCTTTTTTCATCGCGGTAAACGACACGTCGTAATTGGCAATAAACGACGGCGCAAGGCTAACATAGACCTCGCTGTCACCGGACAACAATTCCTTTGCCTTATAGACGTCGTCGCGTATGATTTTGGCATTTTGCGGACACGCGACAAAGCACATACCGCAAAGAATACACTCATTCTCAACGATCTGCGCCTGATTGGCCGAAAAACTGATAGATTTGACAGGACAATTCCTGATGCATTTATAGCAGTTTTTACAGTTTGATTTTTTAAGCTTTATGTACCCCGCCATATTATACACCTTTTTCCTTGCGACGCAAGAGTTTTATGACAGTCTGTCAAGCACGTTGGTTTTAAAGAATTCCTCAACGGTATCGGGAGAAACGGAGAACAGCTCCCCGTCTACGGTAACGCTGACGCCGTTTTGGCAGTTACCCATACAAAACTTTCCGCTGAGAGTGACTTTGTCTTTCAGGTCATTGTCGTTTATGAGGTTCTGAAGCTTTTCAACGACTTCACGCGAACCCTTAAGGTGGCAGGAGCTGCCGATGCAAACTACTACTTTCATATTATTACAATCCCTTTCCCGTAAAACTTTGTATATGAGTTTTACTTTAATTCATTTTACCAAAACTTAAATAAAAAGTATATAGGTTTTTTTCGGAAAATTCTTATTTCGCAAACAGGTACGGAAAGAAGTATTCAAGCCGTACCTGTTTGTAGTTATTATTTTGTTTTAAGCATAACTTTAACGAGATTTGTTCAGACTCTCCCGGCGCCTGTTAAGGTACGCAAGAGAGTGAGCAAAGTGAATTTATCGCGAAAAATCAAACCTTAAAGTATTTTTTCGGCGAGATTCGATGAGAAATTTGCTTTGCGTGCCCCGACGCGTACTAAGGTACGCAAGAGGGTGAGCAAAGTGAATTTATCGCGAAAAATCGCCGAAAAGAATCATTCGTAATCTACTACATCTGCCCATCTCAAGAGGAACTCCCTCTCTTCGGGGTTCCCCTTAACGCTCTGCGAAGCCGCTACGATAGGAAGCCATTTCTGAACGTACTGCTTTGCGGTATCGGTCTTTTTGCAGAACAAATCGAGATACTTATCGGCAAGCTTCTGATCGCCTCTGAGGCAGAAAAGAAGATACGTTCTTGCGGCATCGGCCGCTCCGTTACCCTGTGTTACGTGCGCCCAGTCAATTACGTAATTCACGCCGTCATTGCCGATAATAATGTTACTCGGTCTGAAATCACCGTGGCAAACCTTGTTGTGGGTATGCATACCGGCAAGACGTGTGTGAAGGTCATAACGTGTTGTTGCGTCAAGGTCGGTCTGAGATATTTTACCCTGCATTTTATCCTTGAGCTTGTTGAGCATAGGGCAGGTCTTAGCCAAAATGCTCATTTGAATATCAACAAAGAGGTCAAGATACTCCTCTGTCTTAGCAGGATTTTCGTCCATAAGCTGCTGAAGAGTTTTGCCTTCGATATAATCTGAAACAATTGCCCATTTGCCGTCAAGCTTGCAAACCTCTATGAGCTTCGGCATAGGAATGCCGGTTTCTTCAACACGCGCCTGATTCAAGGCCTCGTTTAAAATATCGGATTTTTTGTATTCGTCACCGAAAACCTTAATGGCTTTGTCACCGTCTCTGTAAACTGTTTTTGCTGTTCTGACTGCAATAACTTTTTTGAGTTCCATAAAATAATCCTCCCTTATTTACCGTAATATGCTTTAAGGTACATCTCTTTGATTTCGCTCATAAGCGGATATCTGGGGTTAGCACCCGTGCACTGATCGTTAAATGCCTGTTCAACCATTTGGTCAAGTGTGTCAAGGAAGTATTTTTCATCAACGCCGTATTCCTTGATGCTCTTCTTAATTCCTATGCGGTCCTTGAGCTCATCTATTTTCTTAATAAGATTGTCAAGCTTCTCTTCGTTATTCTTGCCCTTTACACCGAGAGCGTCGGCAACCTCACAATATCTTTCAAGTGTGTGTGGATGGTCATACTGCGGGAAGGTACCCATCTTCGTAGGAACCTCGGCGGCATTGAAGCGAAGAACATAATCTATTAAAAGAGCGTTGGCTATACCGTGAGGAAGATGGTGGAATGCGCCGAGCTTATGTGCCATGGAGTGGCATACGCCGAGGAAGGCATTGGCAAAAGCCATACCTGCCATAGTAGCGGCATTGCCCATCTTTTCACGTGCTACAGGGTCATTGGGGCCGTTATCATATGCTCTCGGAAGATATTCAAATATCATCTGAAGAGCGCGAATTGCAATACCGTCGGTGTAATCGGTAGCCATTACCGAAGCATAAGCTTCAAGGCAGTGTGTAACGGCGTCGATACCTGAAGCCGAAGTCAGACCTTTCGGAGCATTCATCATCATATCGGCATCAACTATTGCCATATTGGGCATAAGCTCATAGTCGGCAAGCGGCCATTTAACGCCGGTGTCGGCATCTGTGATTATCGCAAAAGGAGTAACCTCCGAGCCTGTACCTGCCGAGGTGGGTACAGCTATGAAATATGCTTTCTCACCCATCTTCGGGAATGTATAAACTCTCTTGCGGATATCCATAAAGTCCATAGCCATATCAGAGAAGTCAACATCCGGATGCTCATACATTACCCACATAATTTTTGCTGCATCCATTGCGGAACCGCCGCCGATTGCGATAATTGTATCGGGCTCAAAATGACGCATCATATCGGTACCCTTGCGAGCGCACTGGAGAGTCGGGTCGGGAGCAACCTCCGAGAAGCAAGTGTGCTGAATACCAAGCTCGTCAAGCTTATCCTCAACAGGCTTTGTATAACCGTTATTATAAAGGAACGAGTCAGTTACTATAAACGCCTTTTTCTTACCCATAACGTCACGAAGCTCATTGAGAGCAACGGGAAGGCAGCCTTTTTTGAAATATACTTTCTGCGGAGCGCGGAACCAAAGCATATTTTCCCTTCTTTCTGCAACAGTTTTGATATTGATGAGATGCTTTACGCCGACATTCTCGGAAACCGAGTTGCCGCCCCAAGAACCGCAGCCGAGTGTAAGCGACGGAGCAAGCTTGAAGTTGTAAAGGTCACCGATACCGCCCTGTGAAGAAGGTGTATTAACAAGTATACGACAGGTTTTCATCCTCTCGGAGAATTCGGCAAGCTTATCCTTTTCGGTAACAGCATTAAGATATACGGATGAGGTGTGACCGTAACCGCCGTCGGCTATAAGATGCTCAGCCTTTGAAAGTGCGTCCTCAAAGTCCTTAGCCTTATACATAGCAAGCACGGGAGAGAGCTTTTCGTGAGCAAATTCCTCGGAAATGTCAACACTCTCGACCTCACCTATCAAAACCTTTGTTGTTTCGGGGATTGTAACGCCTGCGAGTGCAGCTATCTTATATGCCGGCTGACCGACTATCTTTGCGTTAAGCGCGCCGTTTATGATAATTGTCTTTCTTACCTTATCAAGCTCATCCTTTTTAAGGAAATAGCAACCGCGATATAAAAATTCGTCCTTAACCTTTTTATATATTTTTTCGTGTACGATGCACGACTGCTCGGAAGCACAAATCATACCGTTGTCAAAGGTTTTCGAATGGATTATGGAGTTTACAGCCAAAACTATGTCGGCGGTATCATCAATAATTGCGGGGGTATTGCCCGGACCGACGCCGAGAGCCGGTTTGCCCGACGAATATGCGGCTTTAACCATTCCGGGGCCGCCCGTAGCAAGTATTATATCGGCCTCCTGCATAAGAAGATTTGTCATATCAAGCGACGGAACGTCTATCCAGCCTATTATGCCCTCCGGAGCACCGGCTTTAACTGCCGCTTCAAGAACGATTTTTGCAGCCTCTATTGTGGACTTTTTCGCTCTCGGGTGTGGGCTTATAATAATGCCGTTTCTGGTTTTAAGACAAACCAAGGTCTTGAAAATTGCGGTAGATGTAGGGTTGGTGGTGGGGATAACCGCCGCAACAACGCCTATCGGCTCTGCAACCTTTTTCATACCAAACGCGCTGTCTTCCTCTATTACACCGCAGGTCTTTGTATTTTTATATGCATTGTAGATATATTCTGCGGCATAGTGGTTTTTGATTATCTTATCTTCGACTACGCCCATTCCCGTCTCTTCAACAGCCATTTTGGCAAGCGGGATTCTCGCTTTGTTTGCTGCGATAGCCGCCGCTTTAAAGATCTTATCGACCTGCTCCTGAGAATAAGTCGCAAAAATCTTTTCTGCCTCGCTGACTCTTGCGAGAAGGGCTTCGAGTTTTTCTACCGAATCGACAATCTCATGCTTGTTTTGAGTTTCCATAGGTATATAATCTCCTTTTCAGATATTACAAAATTTACAAAAGTTCTTTTCTGATATGAGAGGAAAGAACCGCCAAAGCCGAAGCAATATTCATATTCTGTATAAGTATGCCCGGACCTGCTGTAAGATGAACCGGAGTGAAATTAAGAATTGCAAGTATTCCGCTTTTGACAAGCTCGTCGCAAACATCTTGAGCACTGTCCGCCGGCACAGCTATAACCGCCATATGCACCTTGAGTCTTTCGCAAAGCTCGCCGAGCTTTCGCATGGGAAAGACGGGTTTTTCCTTTTTGAACGGCTCTTCGTCATAGTTTACCGCGTCAAATCCCGCAACTATACGAAACCCGCATTCGGAAAATCCGTCGTAATGTAAAAGCGAGCTGCCGAGGCTTCCGACTCCTACTACAACGGCATCGGTTGTGTTGTCGTAGCCGAGGAATTTTTCCAAATCCTTTATAAGCTTCGCGGTCTCATACCCGATTTTAGGCTTCCCCGCACAGGAGTTTACCTTTGCAATGTCCTTTCTTACTTGAACCTCATTAAGGTCAAGGTCTGCCGCCACCTTCGGCGCGGATATATACAATACCCCGTCAGCCTCCGCCTTTTTGAGATATGACAAATAAAAAGGTAATCTATAAAGTGCCTGCCTTGATATTTCACGGACAGGCAAAGCCTGCTCTCGCATATCTTTGACCTCACTATCAGTAATTACTTACTGATAAAATCATAGCTTATTGTTAAATGTTTGTCAATGGCAAATTGTTATTATTTTAACATTTATAGCCATAAACAAATTAAGCGGTTCGGCGCGGCGGTTTTTGTACGATTTTACAATCGTTTTTTCGGCCGATGCTTTGTGCCGGGCTTTCGCTTGCTTAAAATATCAGAATCCGAGATAAAATGCCGTTACTGTGCCGCAAGATGAATATACTCAGCCCAAATTCCATGGTTTTTATTTAGATTGCACATTTACAACAAAAAGCAAAAATGTTAAAATGTATTTTAAATGCGTATACAAAAGTAGAGGTTGATGGGTAATGAAGGTAATTTCAATAGCAATAGGTTTGCTCTTTTTAGGACTTGGAATTCCGATGGTAAGCGGCAAAGCGGAGAATTTTGTCGTCGGAAGCGCCTCGCCCGACAATGAGCTGAGGAATAATTTCGATACAAAAAAGCTGTGTAGAATATTCGGCATATATTTGATTTTTGTTGCAATATTTACGGCACTTTTAGGATTCTTCTTTAACAGGGAATTCTTTACCGCCTATTTCATCTGCGTTCTTGTCGGTGCTTTTATATGCATCGCCACCGTTGGATTAACTTGCCGTAAAAAGTCCGAATAATTCTGCCGCGAATGTCTTATCAGGCTACATAAGACATCCGCCTTAATTAAAGCTGTAGCCGGAAAGGCCTGAAAAAAATGGATTACGCTAAGGAATCTCTCAAAAAACATTATGAATGGCACGGAAAAATAGAAATCAAAACACGCGCCAAAGCAGACAGTAAGGACGCGCTATCGCTCGCCTACACACCCGGTGTAGCACAGCCGTGCCTTGAAATACAAAAGGACATAAGCAAGTCTTATGAGCTCACAAGACGTTGGAATACCGTGGCCGTTGTAACGGACGGAACGGCGGTTCTCGGACTCGGAGACATAGGACCCGAAGCCGGTATGCCCGTAATGGAGGGCAAATGCGTTCTCTTTAAGGAATTCGGAGACGTTGACGCCATACCGCTCTGTGTGCGTTCAAAGGATGTTGACGAGATTGTAAACTGCATTTCTCTCCTCGCAGGCAGCTTCGGCGGAATAAATCTTGAGGACATTGCTGCTCCGAGATGCTTTGAAATAGAACGCAAGCTCAAGGAAAAAACGGATATTCCGATTTTCCATGACGATCAGCACGGCACAGCGGTAGTTGTTGCCGCAGCAATAATAAATGCGCTCAGAGTCGTTAAAAAAGAGCTCAAGGACTGTACGGCCGTCTTTTCCGGTGCGGGCGCGGCAGGCATAGCCATTGCAAAGCTGCTCATAAGTCAGGGAATTAAAAACGTAATTATGTGCAACAGTCGCGGCATTATTTGTGACGGCGATGAAAAGCTGAATCCCGCACAGAGGGAAATCGCGGAAATCACGAATAAGGAGCACAAGAGCGGTTCACTTGCCGACGCATTTAAGGGTGCAGACATATTCATAGGCGTTTCGGCTCCCGGAATCGTAACAGAAGGAATGGTCGCTTCCATGGCTGAAAATCCCATCGTACTCCCAATGGCAAATCCTGTTCCGGAAATACTGCCCGATAAGGCAAAAGCCGCAGGTGCCGCCGTTGTCGGCACGGGCAGAAGCGATTATCCCAACCAAATCAACAATGTACTTGCGTTCCCCGGAATCTTCCGCGGAGCACTTGACTGCCGAGCTTCCGAAATAAACGAGGAAATGAAGGTAGCCGCAGCAAGAGCGATAGCTTCGCTTGTCTCTGATGATGAGCTTTCCGCCGAGTACATTTTACCGAAAGCATTTGACGACAGAATAGGGAAAACCGTTGCGAAAGCAGTTTATGACGCAGCCGTAAAATCCGGCGTAGCAAGAATATAATCTATAAGAGAGAAAAAGCGCCTTTAAGGGTTATCCTTAAAAGCGCTTTATTTTTGCTTAGATTTTTTTGAGTCCGACAGACAGTCCTTTACCTATCGCAGAACCGAGAACGGCGCACACAACAAGCTCAATGGGAGCGTTGATTCCTGCCGCTATACCTATAACGGTGGTGAGAATATTTTCAGCTCCGCCGAGAGCGGCTGACTGCTCAGGCGTAAAGGTTGTATTTATAAACAACAAAGCTAAAAATCCAAGGAAAAAGATAGTATTAAAAGCCGAGCCGCAGATACTCGCGACAAGGTAATTGGCACCGTCTTTTTTTGTCTTTTTTGTCACGGCGTTAAAAATGAGACCTGTGAGCCAACCTGCAAGCACGCGAGGAACTACGCAAACAACAAGCGTTTTAAATACGCTTATAGAAATAAGTATCGCGCCGAATGCGCTCAAAGAAAAGCATTGAATAAAGCTCGATGCACCGAAAACGAGCCCCAAAAAGGCTCCTGCGGCAGGCCCTAAAGTAACTGCGCCTATGATAACAGGTACCATAATAAGTGTCAGTTCAAGCGGCCCGAGCTTCAGATAGCCTATCGGCGTGAAGGTCATAACGGCGATGATTGCGGTAAGGAGAGCCAGTTCGACTAAGCGAACGGTTTTTTGCATCCTTGCCTTGTTTGTGGTTTTTGACATATATAATCCTCCTTGCTGCTGCTCCGCAGAGCGGATGCAACGCAAAATAATAAACTATGTAAAAACTGGATACGATATTTAATTTTTAATTACGGTTAATTACTGTTTTTATCGTAAATGGCTTTAAGCCCATATAAAAGAAGATTGTCATCATGAATTATATTGTGACGGCAATATCCTATTACATAGGAGGAAAGCCCACCTGTTGCAACAATGGTTTTCGGCTCACCTAGCTGTTTTGCAAAACGGTCAAGCATACCGTCAATCATATCTGCGGTGCCGAAAATGATGCCCGACTGCAAACACTCTATCGTATTGGTGGCACAGGCATGCGGCGGAGAAGCAAGTGAAAATGACGGTAAGAGAGAAGCCTGCCCCGAAAGTGCTTTCATAGAGATTTCAACACCCGGTGCTATTGTGCCGCCGTGATAGCCGCCATGCTCATCAACTGCATATATTTTTGTGGCTGTGCCGAGGTCAATGACAAATGCGGGCATTTCATATCTCGCCATAGCTCCTACCGCACCTGCTACAAGGTCGGCACCGAGCTCTGCCGGATTATCTATTAAAATATTAAGCCCTGTTTTTACACCGGGGGCTATTATAACAGGCTCAATGCCGCACACCTTATTAACCGCTGTTTTAATTTTCCCGGTAAGCTCAGGAACAACAGAGCTTAAAACAGCACCGGTAATTTCAGCCGGCTCCAAATCATGCATTTTAAACACGGCAAGAAATTCAACGGCAAACTGATCGTCAGTTCTGTTACGCTCGGTAGCAAGTCGCGAAACAAAGCTCAGCTTATCACCGTCAAACACTCCGAAGGTAATATTAGTATTACCGATATCGATCGTCAGTATCATAAATTAAGCAAAAGCACAAAATGTGCCGTTCCTTTCATATTGCTTTTAAATCTTGAGACATTAATATTTTAATACATCCGGCAAAAAAAATCAAGCGGCTTTGCTTTTACAAAGCCGCTTGTAATAATTACAGGGTTAATTATTTATCCTCTTTTTTCTTCTTTGTGAGAACAAGAGCAATACCTGCTGCCACAGCTACGCCTGCTACTGAGAAGAGAGCAACGTCACCGGTCTGCGGAATCTTACCCTTTGTGGTTGAAGAGCCGCCCTTAGAAGTTGTTGACTTCTTGGTTGTTGTGGGTGAATCTCCGCCTTTGTTTCCGCCGCCGAAGAGACCCTTAATTGTCTCAAAAGCCTTACCGATGAAGCCCTTAACGCCGTCGATAGCACTTGTGGTAGCCTCTGTCGGGCCTGCAGTTGCTGCATTGTTCTTGGAAACCTCTTCCTGACGAACAACCTCGGCTGTAAGAACCTCATAAGCCTCATCTGTCAAAGCGGGATGGATGTCTTCGCCCTTGGCATTCTTGGAAGAATGAAGTTCATCAAGAACCTTCTGAATATCGGCATAATCCATTCTGCTCATAGCATTGATAAGAGCCGTAACCTTTTCCGGGTTGTAAGCAGGCTCGCCGTTTTTATCTAAATAATCATTGTTATCAAAATCGGTTGTAAGATATATGTCAATAATTCCTTTAATATAATCTCTCTGGTCATCGGTGAGTGCGTCAAGAGCACTTCTTACGGAACCGCCTGCCGGAACATCGGGGTTCGGAGTGTTTCCGCCGGAATTGCCGCCCTTGGTAAGAGCGTTAAGTATTTTAAGAACCGTATCGGGATCAATCTTTTCATTGCCGGCCAATTTGCCGAGAAGAGTAATGATCTCTGCGATAACAGCCTCATCCATCTTGCCGTTGCTTTTGATAATAATGCCGACAAGCTGCTTAATGGTATCGGCAGCTCCGCTTATATCAACATCGGGAAGAGTGATACCGCCGAGTATGTCGCCGATTCCGCCGCCGCTTGCAGTAGTGTCTTCAGCAAAAGCCGGGAGGCAGAATGAAAATGCCATCACTAAGGAAAGCAACACTGCTAAGAACTTTTTCATAATTAAATCCCTCTTATTTCAATTATTTGAGTTGTCACTCATTATTTAATGACATTTTACTATATGTTTTTGCGGTTGTCAACTATAAAAAGAGAATATTTTTCCGTAATTTTGGTGTTTTTTAAATAATTCTACACTTTGCGGCGTCAATGTTTTAAAAAACCGATTTGATGCGGGGGTTCCGCCGATTTTGTGTTGACGGCAAAGGCTGACAACTATATAATGTATATAAAAATCAAAGGAGGCACTTATGCGAACGGAGGAAAAAGTATTTTTCGGAATCGGAACGGCATCGTTTTTGCTTATGCTCTCGGACCTGCTTCTTGAGGTCTTTTCCGCATCGCTTTTTATAGGCTCTAAGCGGCTTGTTTCTTATATCGGTATACTTATTATAATATGTGCCGTCAGTTTCACGACCTTTTGCTTTCTTGTTGTCAAAAATCACCGAGGCCGTTTTAAAAGCAAAGCAGCACGGATTTTTTTAAGAGTACTTTCGATAATAATTTGTATAATGCTTTGTCTTGCCGGTCTTACAATCGACGGAATTCTATATACCGATACCGTAAAAAAAGCCACATCGGATGACAAGCGCCATACTATTATAATAGACAGCGAACCCGGCTCGGGCGAATGGAATATGACCGTTTACAGACGATACTCCCCTTTTCTTATGTCCGCTCGCGGAAACGGAAAAAAAGTCGTTGATATGGCAGACGAGAACGGAGATATAGACGTAGTATGGACTGACGGCGGCTGCCTTGTAAGTTACAAGGCTTATAAAACCGATGCAACAAGCGTTGATGACACCGAAACCGTAACGCTGCGATTTTTTTACAATGAAAAATCAGGCAAATAATTATACAGCTGCTTATAAGAGGTGTTTTTATGTGGCTCGTTTTAGCATTTTTATCTGCCGGATTTGCCGGAATAACGGCAATCCTTGCTAAGATCGGCTTACGGAACGTCAACTCAAATCTTGCCACGGCTCTGCGCACAATAGTTGTGCTGTTGTTTTCGTGGCTGATGGTTTTTATTGTCGGATCAGCATCCGAAATCAAAAATATAAGCGTCAAAACGTTTATATTTTTGATTTTATCGGGACTGTCCACCGGGGCTTCTTGGCTTTGCTATTTTAAGGCTTTGCGTCTCGGCGACGTAAACAAGGTAACTCCAATCGATAAGTCAAGTACGGTACTTACAATGATACTTGCCCTGATTTTTCTCGGAGAAAAGCTGACCGCAGTTAAAATAATAGGTATGGTTCTTATCGGCACAGGAACATTTCTTATGATAGAAAAGAAAAAAGCAGATAATTCCTCCGCCGACAAAAGGAGTGGAGCTTCGCTTGTATATGCCATGTTCTCCGCTGTTTTTGCGGCCTTAACATCGATTTTCGGAAAAATCGGCATAGAGAACGTTGAATCAAATCTCGGCACGGCGATAAGAACCGTAGTTGTTCTTCTGATGGCGTGGATTTTGGTCTTTGCGGAAAAGAAGCAGAGCGAAATTAGGGGCATTGATAAAAAGAGCTGGCTGTTTTTGGCCCTTTCGGGGTTCACCACAGGCGGCTCATGGCTTTGCTATTACGGAGCCCTGAAAAACGGCCCCGCAAGCATCATTGCACCGATAGACAAATTGAGCATCGTTGTAACCGTAGCCTTTTCATATATAATATTAAAAGAAAAGCTTTCAAAAAAAGCTTTTCTGGGACTTGTGCTGATAGTGGCGGGTACTCTGTCGCTTCTTATTAAATACTGATTGAAACGGAGACTTATATGTACGGACTTTTGGGTGAAAAATTAGGTCACAGCTTTTCGCCGCAGATACATGCTCTGCTCGGCGATTATGAATACAGATTGTTTGAGAAGCAAAAGAATGAGCTTGACGACTTTTTTAAAAACAGAAATTGGGATGGCATAAATGTTACAATTCCGTATAAAAAAGCCGTCATCACCTATCTCGACCGTCTTTCGCCCTCCGCCGAGAAAATAGGGAGCGTAAACACGATAGTTGCCGAAAAGGACGGCACTCTTACGGGATATAACACGGATTACGACGGGTTTTCATATTTAATTGATGTTTCCGGAATATCGGCAGAAAACAAAAAATGTCTTGTTTTGGGTTCCGGCGGCGCATCTTTAACGGTGATAGCGGTGCTGAAGGATAAAAAAGCGCGCGAAATTGTCAATATTTCACGCTCGGGAGAAAACAATTACGAAAATATCGACAGACATTTTGACGCAGACATAATCGTAAACACAACGCCCGTGGGAATGTATCCGAACAATCTGAAATCAGCTTTATCGCTTGACGGATTTAAAAATCTTTCCGGTGTTCTGGATATAGTGTATAATCCGCAAAAGACCAAGCTGATACTCGACGCCGAAAAGCGAAATATCAAAGCGCTGAGCGGTCTTTCAATGCTTGTTGCTCAGGCCAAAAGAGCTGCCGAGTTGTTTTTGAATACAAAAATACCCGATAGTAAAAATGACGATATATATCATAAGCTCTCACTTGAGATGAAGAATATTATTTTAATAGGTATGCCCGGTTCCGGCAAAACGACTGTCGGGAAAAGAATCGCCGAGGCCTTGAACCGCGACTTTACAGACACGGATGAAATGATAGTAAAGAACGTCGGCAAACCCATTCCCGACATATTTGCAAACGGCGGTGAAAAGCTCTTCAGAAAATATGAGCACGAGGCGGTGCTTGCGGCGGGCAAGCTCAGCGGCAAGGTAATTTCAACAGGCGGCGGAGTAGTTGTAAACGATGATAACTTCGACGCTCTGAAACAAAACGGGACGATAATCTTTTTAAACCGCAGCACCTCTTATCTGCCGACAGACGGCAGGCCGCTGTCGCAGAGCAACGACCTTAACGAGATGCTCAAAAAAAGACTTCCGCTTTACAGAAAATTCTGTGATATTGAGGCGGACGGAAATGACACGGTAGAAAATGTTGCGAACAGTATTTTAAAGGAGCTGCAGAATGAAAATACTTGTAATTAACGGCCCGAACATCAATATGCTCGGCATAAGAGAGCCTGCGATTTACGGCGACAGAAATTACGAGGCCCTCATAAATCAGATAAACGTCTGGGGCGCAGAGCTTCACGCCGAGGTTGAATGCTATCAATCGAACCACGAGGGCGATATAGTAGACAAAATACAGGACGCATTAGGTAAATTCGACGGTATAGTCATAAATCCGGCGGCATACACACACACAAGCGTTGCAATACTCGACGCGCTGAAAGCCGTTTCCATACCGGCTTGCGAGGTACACATTTCGGACGTTAACGAGCGCGAGAAATTCAGACATATTTCATACGCCGGTATGGCGTGCGAGGCGCACTTTATAGGGCTCGGATTTGACGGATACAAAAAAGCTATGGAATATCTGTGCGAAAAGTACAAGTAAAAAAGCATAAAATAAACGGGGCTGTAAGGCTGAGCGTTCATAAGGAAGTATTGGTTTCTCACATAAAAATCTCTTATGCTTTTGTCAAAAAGCCTCACAAGGCGACAGCCTTGCTTCATTTCTTGACTTCGGCATAAAAAATTTTTATAGCTATGAAACTGCGAAGCACTTCAAAATGATATATTTTTGATACAAGAAAATGCACCCCTCAGATAAGTTTGGGCTTATCTGAGGGGTTATGCAAAAAGATGTTATTTTGAAGCAATACTGCCTTATAAGCACTTAGCCAAGACGTATGGTTTTACAGCTCCGTTTTAATTTTTACACATAAAAAATTCTTTGCGTTTATTCCACGCCGCGGTACAAAAGTCCGCGGGTAAATTCAAAATCAGGCGAAGAACCGTTTTGATACGCCTTGAGCACCGAGCTTATCTGTTCTTTATCCTCGGTTGTAAACTCCAAAAGCACAAAATCCGCGTTTTTGACTTCGCTCATTCTGTCAGCCATATATATGGGTCTTGAATTGAACAGTTCGGAAAATCCATTTGTACAGCGAACCGGAAATTCAATGCCCTTTCTGTCGCGTAAAAAGGATTTTCCGCCGCACTCGCAACAGCTTTTCCCGTTTTTTACCGGACAATTTCTTGTGAGCATAAGCGGTACTCTGCCGTAGACGCAAACACCGCGCCGACATTCTCCCTCAAGCGCAGTCAGCTGTTTCAAAGTCATTTCATATGAGAGCACACATTCCGCCGCTCCGAGCTTTTGAATTTCGGACAGAGAAACCGAGTTAAAAATATTTAAAAACGGTCCGCCTATTATCTGAACACCCGCCTTTTTTGCCGCTGCAACCGAATCGAGCGTATTGCAAAGGGCATACCTTGCGCCGCTTTTTATAAGCCTCTTTACAATCTCGTCAAAATTACCGAATATACCCCTCGGCAAAACTGCACCTGCGGAATACTTTTCAAAAAGCTCCGGCTTTGAAGACAGCGGAATAAAAAGCTTATCACATTCCACATTTTGGGGAATGGCGGATGTATCGCGGAATGAAATATACGTCTGCGGCTTTTTGCGCGGCTTGCGGTTTTGAATAATGATATTTGATTTGTTTATGCGATACGGTGCTCGTTCTTTAAGCCTGTCGGCAAGGCGAAGAAGAGCCTCCCTGCGGAGCGCATTCATTTCTGCCGCCGACACGCTCAAGCCGTCGTCTATACAGATGTCGGCATCGCCGAATGAAAATACGGTTCCGCCGCATTTTTTAAGTCTCAAAAGAGCCTCTTCTTTGGTAAAAGGTCTGTTTACGGCTTTTTGCGGCAAGCTTTCGGATAAAACAGTAACGCTTAAATCATTTGCGGAAGCCGTAAGGCTGATTTTCTTATCGGATTTCACAGAGAGAACAAAATTCACCCTGTAAACCGCACGCTCTTTTTCGTAAATACGCTCATATTTTTTGAGAAGCGAGGCAGTAGCAGAGGTTACATTTTCCTTTTCGCGGAAACCGAACATATTTCTGCCCAGAGCATTTTCGTAATATCCCTTTGTAAATCCGGAGCGTGAAAACAGGGAGCAAAGATCTTCGGAATTCTCGCTTGAATACTCCCCCGACAGCGAATTTTTCAGAGCCGTAACAGCAGCTGCGACATACTCGGGACGTTTCATTCTGCCTTCTATCTTAAATGACGATATTCCCGTTTTTGACAGTATCGGTGCGTACTCGATAAGCGATAAATCCTTTAAACTCAAATCATGCCCCGTTCCGTTTTCCGCCGCAAAAGGAAGCCGGCAGGGCTGAGCGCACAAACCGCGGTTGCCGCTTCGCGACCCTAAAAACGCACTCAAGAGACATTGCCCGGAAACGCACATACAAAGCGCCCCGTGGACGAACATTTCAAGCTCAATCGGCGAGTTTTCGCACAGATATTTAATCTCGTCTTTTGATAATTCGCGAGGCAAAACAGCTCTTGAGAATCCTAAATCGGCAAGAGTACGTATGCCGTCCAACGTCCCCACCGACATTTGGGTGGAGGCGTGCAGCTCTATATCGGGACAAATATCCTTTACGACGCGCAAAACGCCGAGGTCCTGCAAAATAAGCGCATCTGCACCGCTTTTGCAGATACGCCTGACGCTTCCCTTAAGCTCCGACATTTCACTGTCTTTAACAAGAGTATTTAAGGTTATATGAACTTTAACATTTCTTTCGTGGCAAAAATCTACCGCGCGCTGCAAATCGTCCCCCGTAAAATTCGAGGCGTTTCTGCGCGCGTTAAAGTTGCCGGTGCCGAAATACACGGCATCCGCTCCGCTTCTTACCGCGGCAGTTAATGCATCAAAGCTGCCTGCGGGAGCCAATATCTCGGGCTTAATCATTTAGCGGAATCCGGCTCTTTTTCGGAAGAGAACAGATTTATCTGCGCCGCTCCGGCTTTTTGCTCTGTTTTAAGGCGGTCTATCTCGCGCTTATAGAAGTCTCTTTCGGACTTCGACTGAGACGCATCCTCAAGATAATCCTTTATCTGGGCACGGAGATTATCGGCGCTCTGCTCTGCCTTTTTGGCACTGTTGGCATAATCAAGTGCTATCAAAACAGCCGCCTGATTCGTTGAAATAAACGGATTTGCAGCGCGAAGCTCTTTCATCTTTTCGTCGATTTCGGCAGCGAGCATAGTAGTATATTCGGGAGTCTCCTCAGTCGTGAGAGCATAGTCAACTCCGGCAATAGTTACTTTAACCTTGTTTTTTTCCAAGACATTCACACCCCTGTTTTTATTACAAGCATTATTATACTTTATATTTCAAAAAACTGCAACATCATATTTTGCGGTAGACAAGTATACCGAATTCGGCACTAACCGAAAGCTTTTCCAGCTCCTCTACCCTCTTTTGTTCTTTAACTCCGGTTTTATAATAGTAAGGAGTCATTTTAAAAAGAGAAGAAATATCTTCGCCGGAATTTAAATCTAATTTGTATTTTACGTCGATTCTGTCTGTAAAATCAAAGCCGTCAAGGTATGTGTCCGAAACCTCATTTTTATAAGGTGTATCATATGCGGCGCACTTTAACTCCCACAGATGATTTTCAAGCGGTATCACCATTATAAAAGCAGCATCTTTTTTCAATACTCTTTTAAATTCGGCACCGCAGTACGGCGAAAAAATTTCGAGTAAAATATCGATGCTCGAATCCGCAAATGGAAGAGAAAAAGAACTCGCCACCGCAAAATCGACATTTTTGGCGCGTTTTGCGGCAACGGTCAGCTCGTCCTTGGAAATATCCGTACCGAAAACCGAAGAAAGCGGCAACACATCGGCAACAGCCTTTGTGTAATACCCCTCGCCGCAGCCGCAGTCAAGCACATTTCCCTTTTGGGCGGCGTACTTCTGTACTGTATCGCACAGAGCACGTCTCAGCGGCTCATAATATCCTTTGGACAAAAATTCTCTGCGTGAATCCGTCATAAGGCGATTATCACCGTGATTTTTTCGACTGCTGCCCGTCAGCAAATTGACATAACCGCTCTTTGCAATATCAAAATTATGTCTGTTTTCGCAAATATAACTTTTTTCGTTTTTTACAAGTGGTTTTTTGCACACGGGGCAAATAAATCCGATACTATTCTTCACAATGCTTCTCCAAATACATTTCATCCAACAGCTTTTTGCCTGTTTCCGTTCTGAAAATATTTTTTCTTGCCGCACTTACGGCTTTTTTGTCGAGTGAATCCTCAAATGCGTTTACGATAAAATCCGCTTCAATCAAAATTCTGTAATCCGGTGACATATCATCGGTATATGTGTGGTGATGCGCCACAAGATAACACACACGTTCAATATCGTCCTTAGAAAAGCCGAGAGAGGTCATAAGCTTACGAGCTTCACTCGGTCCCTCCTTTTCCTGATAAGTGCCTGCCGTACTGCCGTATTTTTTCTCACAGATATGTATTCCGATATCGTGCACCGCGGCAGCAGAAAGTAAAATATCCTTTATTTTTCCGTCTGTTTTTTCTCCGTCGGCAATCAGTTCGGAAAAAGCACGCACCTTAAGCATATGGTTAATGCGTTTTACGTCTCCGTTTAAATATTTGATCATTTCGCGCGTAAGTTCTTTGTTCATTTTATTCACCGAATTTATAATACAACCGTTAAAGCAAAATAGCAATAGTCGGCGTTGACAAACAAAGTTTAAAAATGTATAATATCTAAGCATTCAGCCGGAATTCAATACATTTTCGTGCGAACAGCGGACTGTTATGCTGTGTTTCGCCAGAATAACAAAGTAAAAAATCAAATATATCGGGGTGTAGCGCAGTTGGGCGAAGAGGTTCGCCGCGTCCTGCGGACGATTCAGGCGAAGCTCTGAGGTGAAAAAACAACGAGCAATGCGACGCGCTCCAAGCGAGCAGTGCGACTATGTTTTTGAGGGAAGCGCAGCGGATTGTTATGCTGTGTTTCGCAAAAATAACAAAGTAAAAAAATCAAATATAACGGGGTGTAGCGCAGTTGGTAGCGCGCCTGCTTTGGGAGCATAGACGGTCTTCACACCGCACGAAAGCGAAAATCGCAGAAAGCCCTTCAACCGTGCGGATTTCGGGCGGTACGGAAAACAAAAAACAGCGGTCAAAAATGTGCTTGACCACAGATTTGACCACTTACACGACCACAATTTAATAACTATCGGGGTGTAGCGCAGTTGATAGCGCGCCGCATTTGGGATGCGGAGGCCGCGGGTTTGAGTCCCGCCACTCCGACCAATTAGGCGGTTTTGACCGCAAGAGAGCCGCAAGGAATAACCTTGCGGCTCTTCTATTTTTTTACTTGCGGAGGTTCATTGTATGAGTATTAGACGAGAAATGGGCGAAGTCAACTATTTCAAAAACTTTAATATGGGCAGAGAGATAGAGATTGCTGGAGAATTTATATATGAGTCTATGAGAGAAATGTACTCCTTAAAATCATTTAGTGAACATTTCAAAATCAATAAAATATTGTATAATGGTGCAGTAGGTATAGAAAGATTACAAAAGATATTATTATGCATGTTTTTAATAAATCAAACCAAAGATTTTGATGATTTGCCAAAGTCGTTGAAAGAGCACAAGCATATAGCTCTCCATGAACTCATAAAAAAATCAGTCCCAGACTATAAACTTAAAAGTAACAAAATCAGGCTGTTAGAGGTATTCCAAGACTATTATAATAAGCATCGATACGGAGAATTTTCCCTAGATTATAATTCAAATGAACTCATCAACCTTTTTACGAATTATTTTTCAAATATTCTACAAGTCGAATTCACTAGCGATTGTTTCAGTAATCCTTGTGATCTTTCAAACGCAAAAAAATTATATATTAATTACTTAGGGGAAACATCTTATGACTATTATAAGATTATTGATAACAAAGCTACAGAGTTGAGAATTTACACAACTGAATTAAGTTACACCTCAAATGCAACTAAATTATTCTATTCACAGGATTTCGGAAAAATGTACGAGTCTATTAAACTGGAAAGCATCGCAGTTAAAGAACTAATTGTCTTTTTAACAAAAACCAAATCTCGTTCTAATGTAAAGAAGATAATCGCGGCTGTCAAACCATTAGATCTTGATATTGCTATGGTAAATGATTACTTAGATGATATTACTTGTTTTCGGGCATCTGAACAATTAACGGATATGGTATATGAGTTATATAATAATATCGAGTCTGAAAAAGAAAAAAAGGAACGAAAAGAACTTGTGGATTTAATAGGGAATCCTTATATAATCCTTGATTGATTATTTCTTTGTCTACTGCATCTCAAATTTTGACAGGGTGACTTTTTCGGTCACCCTGTCATTTTCTCTTTTTCCGCCTTGATTTGCGCCTTAACCTCTGCAATCATTTCCGCCAGCTTTTCTTCGCATTCCTCGCGCGTTTTCGCGTAGATATTGTGGCTTTCCCGCTTGCCGTAGGCATTGGTTGGTGTGTACCGTCCCTCGTAGAGGTGGTCGTTAATCATGGTGACACAGCCCGTCCCCGGGTTTGCGTATTTTCGGCTTGTACGGCGTGAATTCGATTGGGGCGGTATCTTTCCTTGCCGACGGCTGAGCCGTCGGCATTTGGGCGTCTGTGCCGCCGATTTTGCGGTCTATATGCACCGCCGCCTGCCTTTGCATAGTATCGGTGATATGGCTGTAAATATCCAGCGTGGTTGCCGAGGACACATGGCCTATAGTTGCCGAAAGAGTTTTCACATCCATACCGTGCTCCAGCGCCATGGTCGCAAATGTGTGACGCAAATCGTGAAAGCGCACCTTTTTACAGCCTGCCCGTTCCAAGATCAGTTGCAACCGTTTTCTAACCGATGACGGATTTCTCGGTCTGCCGTTATCCGTCGGTGACGGGAACATCCATTCCGAATCCACCGTTTCCTTATACGCCACAAGGGTTTTCAAGAGTGACGGCGGCAGAATAACAGTGCGTATCGAGGCTTTTGTTTTCGGCGCCGATATAATCACCTCTGCCTTGATGATATATACCTGCCGTTCAATGCGAAGCTCTCCTGTTGCGAAGTCGAGGTCGCTCCATTTGAGCGCCAATATTTCACCGCGCCGCATTCCCGTGCCGAGCTCCAGCAGAAAGAGTTCATAATAGCCTTCTTCCTTTGCCTGATGCAGAAACCGCAGAATCTCATTTTGCGTCAGCACCTGCATCTCCCGCGCTTTTTTCGGCGGCAGTTTACAGCCGACAGCGGGATTGGTTCGTATCAAACCGTCCTGTACCGCCCGCTGTAAAGCAGTGCGGCAGTTGGCATGTATCCCCCTTATCGTTCTGTCCGAAAGTCCCTTTCCGTAAGTTTTTGCATGCAGTTTTCTTCCGTCTGTCTTTTCCTTTGCGTAGAATTGCTGTAAATCCGACTGTGACAGCCTGTTCAGCGGAATTTTACCGATTTCGGAAATGATATGATGGTAAATGCGATTTTCATAGTCGGTTCTTGTGGTAATACGGAGTGTGTGTCGGCAGTAGGTCTGATACCAGAAGTCGATCCAATCCCCGAACGGCATATCCGGCTTAATTTTATCGGAAGAGCGTCCGTACTGTTTTTTCAGCGCTTCGAGCTTAGTGGAACATTCTGTTTTTGTTTTCGCCGTTACGCATTTTGTAATAGGCAGGCTTTTCTCATTGTGCCCGACAACAATTCTTCCTTCCCACCGACCGTCTTTACGCAGGCGTAATGTGCCCTCACCATTTTTTCTTTTTTTAGCGATTGGTATCATCTCCTTCAAGCATAATCTCATCCATAAAGCTCCCCACGATAGCGGAAGCGTTTCTCTGCATATCGGTGGTCACATGGGTGTAGGTGTCCAGCGTAAAGCTGGCGTTGGTATGCCCGAGGATTCCCGACAGGGTTTTCGCATCCACGCCGCCCGCCAGCGCGTGAGTGGCGAAGGTGTGGCGCAGATCGTGGAACCGAATCAGCGGAAGCTCCGCCTGTTTTAACAGTGTTTTTAATCGGTGGTAAGCATAGTCGGGGTGCATCGGTTTTTCGGGCTCATAGATATTCGGGAATATCCATTCGCTGACTGCCGTTTCTTTTCGCTTCCGCAGAAGTTCCGCAGTGCTCGGCGGCAGGACAATCGTGCGCGTTCCCGTCTCGGTTTTGGTTTCGCCGATATTCAGTCCGCCGCCTTTCTTTTTAGCAACCGAGCGCCTCACTTTCAGCTTTCCGTTCTCCGCGTCGAAGTCCTCCCACTTCAGTCCGCAGATTTCACCTCGGCGCAGTCCTGTTGTCAACTCCGTGTAGAAGAAATCGTACCACCGTTCATCCTGCCGAATGCGTTTCATAAATCTGTCAAGCTGTTCGTCATTGAGTATCTGCTTGGGCGGATAATTATTTTTTGGGATAGTCGTACCGACCGTTGGATTTTTAACAATCAGCCGTAGGCGCACCGCCATATCGAGTGCTTCGTGCAGCATCATATGAATACCGCGCACTATACTGTCGGCAAGCTCTGTACCGTGCAGCTTGTCTGGTTTCACCCGACCTTTCTTTTTGACGGTGTTATAGAATTTTTGAAGTTCCTGCGTGGTCAGCGCCGACAAAGGTCTGTCGCCGAGATACGGCTTGATTTGATTTTTGATCATCGCTTTGTAAGAATCAAGCGTGCTTTCACGAATCGTGAAGATCATATATTCATTGATCCATCGGTCAAGCCATTCGCCGAGCGTCATATTACATTCTTCGGTGAGGTCGGCGTCGCGGTACATCTCGATGCAGTCGTGGAGCTTTTCGGTCAGCTCCCGTTGTGTTTTGGCAAGCACATAGCGGTGAATCGGATCGCCGTTCTTTTTGTGACCGACAACGATGCGGCCTTCCCATCGTCCGTCATCGCGCTTGCGCACCATACCGTCTCCCGACGGTCTTCGTTTTGCCATAGTATCACATCCTTTCGCAGTACAACACAATACCACATACATGGCGGAATATCCAGCTAAATTTGCGGTAAAATTCGCAACCCCTAAATCAGCGAGGTTAAAATTCGAGCAACCCCTAAATCGCAGTTTTTGTTGCCATCCGTAAAAGCCCTGCAAACCCTTGTGCGGTCGGCGTTGCCGTCCGCTGTGAATCGAGTTACGGGTCGCTTGCGACCCCAACTCTTTCTCCTGCTTGTTTTCGGACGAGCCGTAAAACTGCCCTTAAACCGCCGATTTTCCGTGTTTGCGGTCAAATTCGGCGAGTTTTTTCAAGGCTGCCTGACGCCGATTTTCTTCGTGCAGCCGTATCAGCTGTTGCTCGTAATACTGCTCTAATGCTTCCGCAATCGGGCGGATTGTATAGCGCAAATTTCCGTTGCGCTTTTCTCCTTTTTGGGTGATGACGGAAGTCGGCTCGGCAGTAATCAACTGCTTTTCAATCAGGCTGTCTACATATTTCTTGACGGTGCTTTTGCTCATGCCGACAGCGTTGCCAATCGTTTTGTAGCTTGGATGGCACTGAAAGGTTTTTCGATTTTCACATCGGAGCAGATACGCATAAACTGCAATCTCACCGCTGCTCAGTCCTAAACAAAATATTTCATTCGGCACGGGGAAATAATCCCGGATCGCATCACGCTTTGGATATCGGGTGGATTTCAAATGCTACCTCCCGTCTTTTCTTCGACCCATGCGCGGAATTTTTCTTTCGGTACGATGAGCCGTGAGCCGATACGCAACGACGGAAACCCTTTCTCGTGCATCAGCTCGTAGCTGCTTGAGATGGAGATGCCGAGGAGCTTGGCTACCGTTTCAGCATTAAGGAACAACGGCAGATCCTCATAAGCGGTGTAAACAGATTCTTTCATTGGTTTTTCCTCCTGTTAAATTCACACGGTTTTTCGCCGTGTTATGTAGAGGACTGCTGTTTTGCAAAACAAAAAGACCCGCACTCAATCCCGATGCTGATCTGCATCGGTAATTATGTAAGTGCGAGTCTGAAACTCAAAATAAAATATGTGTATTCAATTGTCGGTTGCTTTCTTTACTTGCAGTATAACATACCGGGGAAATTCTGTCAAGTTTTTTGCGCCAACAGTGTATATTCCGGCGCTTTTGCGGGAATACTGTTTTCTTTGTTTTCTGCGGTGCAGATTTTAACCGTGCTGTGTCGAACTGAAAATCGCAAGGCCAAACCGCGAAATCGGCTCGGCCTTGTTTCTGCAAATTCAATCCTCTGACGGTTTACACAACACTTCGGTCATGATTCTCGCCGCGAGCTTAAAGCCGCTGATAAACTCTTCGCGCTCATTCATACCGTGCAGTTCCGCCTCGCAGTCTTTGAGCTTTTCAAAGATTTCTTTCTGCTGAACCGTGAGCGTCGGTATCAAGCTGTCCTGATGCCGAATAACATAGCTCAACACTTCACTGTAAGCACTCCCGCGCTTAAAACTGTGTTCGTGAGGAACGATATTGCCGTAGTACAGATCTTCAAGCGTTGTCATGCTCATCCCACCTCACATAAGAAGAGGACGACATGTCATCGGTCATACCCGACACCGTGTCGCCCTCATTTTTCATTTTCTCTGCCGCAATCAGCACGTGCTTGACAAGCAGCATATCAAGCCAAGTCCGCTCGTCGTATTCCGACGGATGCCCATTTTCGAAGAAGTCTTTCATAACTTCTCCCAAGATACCGTACTTTTCTCCCGCACCTTCTCCGCGGTATAATTCTTCTAAACTCATCTGTGCCATATCCGCACCTCCTTTGCAGTACACAACAGTACCACAGGTTGGCGCGGAAGTCCAGAGATTTCTCTAGATTATTTCAGCTTAGATTAATTACTAAATCCTTGTATTTAGACGCAATAATATTAGCATCCTTATTGTTTGATATGGGCACAAGTTGCTTAATTACTCGTTCGCCTGTCTCAGGTTTCCAATACACTTTTAAAACGGAACATGCTCTTGTTATTGCAGTATAAAAAACATTGTGCGTAATCAATTCTTCGAGTTCATTGGTAACTACTACTTTGACCGATTGATACTCTAATCCCTGTGCCTTGTGTATGGATACCGCATATGCAACCTGGAAAGGAACCACTTCGTCCTCAGTTTTTTCGGTTTCATCATTATCTTGGTAGTGATTAATCCTAAACCGTATCAAAGAGTGATTTTCCGATTCGCAATCCAAAAGTTCAATGCCTGCAGCTCCGGCGCCAAACGCATTAAGAACCATATCTATTTCAATATCAAACTCAATATACGTATCGGTTTTGTTGATACGTCTAATCCAGCCTTTTAAATTGTTGTATAACGTAGGATAAAACTTGTTATATTCGTTAAAAATAATTGGGTCGTTGACCTTATATGTCCAAACACCCCATTCTACAGCCGGATTAGGATTATCATATTGTAAAAAACGATTTATATTGTTTATTCCGTATAATCCGTCATAATTAAGGCAGAGGATAATCTGATCTTCGACATCCCTATCAAAGATACTATCGTTTAACTCTGATGAGTATCCTTTTTTTACCATGAATTCCGAAATATGCGGATCAACACAACGCACCTTTGACCACAGCCCTAACAAATCGGCATCCTCTGTTCTTCTTGGGACTTGCAATTCATGAGTAGCTTTTTGCGGAATGAAACTTTTGGCCAAACTAAACCAATTCCCGAACTTAACAGCTTCTATCTGATATACATCACCCACCAGCACCAGAAGCTTGCATTGTATTCTAGAAAGGAGTTTTAACATATCACCATTGCTAATTGTACTACATTCGTCCACAAAAACTATATCGTATATGTTGCTATACGAATAATTCTGTTTAGCAACAGTATTGAATGAAGAGTTTTGAACTTTAATTCTTCTACGTAAATTCTCCAAAGCGGGATTGGTATTTGCCAAAAACAGTTTATGTTCATCAGCAAATACATTACTTATATGCTTTAATAAGGTTGTCTTTCCGGTACCTGCAGCACCATAAACGATAGCTAAATTTGAATCAGTAAAGAGTTTCTTTATTATATCAAGTTTTTCTTGACTATCTATGACATTTGGATTCTCGCAAAGCCAAGAGTTAATTGTTTTATCGTATCCAACCAATCCCGATCCGGTGAATGCTTTCAATTTGCGTATTATTTCGACGGTATCACTTTCATAACCATTTATAAAAATATTGTTTTTTTCTACAATTAAGCTTCTAATTGGTTTATGCTTTTTATAAAGAGCATTGTTATACCGGTTTGCTAACTCTTCTATATTTTCAAAGCCATATATATCCTTACGTGAAGTATAAAGTTTAGAGTTCTGTTCGGTATTTATTCTAACAATCCGTGCTAACAACTCATGCTCTCGGCCTGTGATACTTACACAAGCAAATACATCTGACAATCTTGTATTGTGACCATACAACGAAGAAACAAACGGCATTCTTTCAAAAGGAATGCTCTCGTTCCTTAAATACAAGTTGGATAACAGATTGTTGGTTCTTCCATCCTGTTGATCCCTCAACTCCAAAAACCTAAGCCTGTATAACAAATATCTAACTAGATTAACCCCAGGTGTTCTTTTTTGTGATATATCTCTACATGTATCTAACAGACTAAATATGTGCCGGGTACTAACAACACTCAATATTGAGTGTTTTAATTGATCATAATATGGTTGACTTAGATCAATTACCTCAACTAAATTTTTCCCAGACGAAGTTAGGTAATCCATCAAATACAAATATTCATTTGCTGATACACGAATTTTATCGCTATATCCAAGAATATATGCCAGAGCATTTAATTCGCATTGCCTAATTGCAACGCGATACGAGTCAAGTATTTTTATGGGCATACTTCTGTCCAATACTGTTACTTCAGTATCTATTACGGATATTTTTATTGCATAAAAATTCGAGACTTCTACGTCCGAAAACACAGTAAAACGATTGAATTTACCAGAATAATTATCTGCGGGAATCAAAGTCAACTCATAATATGTCTTACCATCGACGAAAAACGGACGTTCTTTTTGAATATAGAATCGACCCTGTGGTGTATAATTCTTTTTTGGTGTTCCGATAATTCTTTTTGCTATATTTTCATAGTACTCAGACAATTCGGATTTATCGTCAATCGGATATTTTTCAAGATTACCTAAAACATTTATACCGAATTCTTCATGTAAGTATTCCCGTACTCTTAAAAGATAGTCGTAATACTTTAGCATTAGTCTTACCGAACTATCATCATCTAATGTGTAGTGAGATACAGAAATTTTCAAACACCCATGAAATCTAGAAAGAAAAGACAGTTCACCTCTAGAACAGACATAATCATTTGCCTTAACAATATCATCGTAACAATTCAAATTGGTAGTATGATTTACACTGTATATTTTAAGGTTTATCGCTTCAACAAAATTTCGCAATTTATCTAGGATATTTTGTGAAAGAAGTCCTCTGTCACTCTCGCTGAGCGCATCGATATTTTTGCAAATGCTTTCATTTATGGTTAAAATATTGTTGTCGAATGCGTCCATCAATAGACCTCCTTTTATATTAAAATTCCATTGCAATGATCCACTTCGTGCTGAATGATCTGTGCTGTCCAGCCGGTGTATGTCTTGATGCGAGTTTGCAGTTCCAAGGTCTGATACTTAACCTTGATGGATTTATAACGTTTACACGGATGCGGACCACCGAGAAGAGACAGACATCCCTCCTCGGTGTTATACGCACCGTCTTTTTTGACAATCTCGGGATTGAGCATCACTGTATATGTAGGTGCTCGTCCACTCTCGTCGAGAAACGCGATAATGCGCTTTTTCACGCCGATCATATTTGACGCCATGCCACACAGCAATCTTTGTGCACTATAAGCGTATAAAGCAAGTCCTGTACCACATGCAAATCTTCTTTTGACGCAATCTCCGATTTCCCTGCGCGGAATATCGGAGATTACATCAATTCTTTAATCATTTAATATCTTTTATCTCGCATTATAGAACGGATTGAATCCGGTTCTTACATCGTTAGCCAAGTTTTCAATATGATTAGGATTCAAGTTCAACTTATTGTTGTTTTCGTCATCAAACATAAAAATTTGGAGATTGTCAATTCCTATACTCTCGTACGCTTTATGAATTACTGTACCTATAGCCGCGATACTTTGATCATCAAAAGGCTTTGAGATATGGTCAATAACCAATATTGGTATGATGGGATATCTATTCTCTTCAATGAGCATTTTCATAAAAACTAAATAACCGCACAATTGTATAAGCGTATGCCTTGCATGACTACCTGTCCCATACACCCTTTCATTACGTTTTTCATCAAAAGTCATAGTTTGCAAAGTATTCCTACTTTTGATGTATGTTATATGGAAAGCATCATTAGTTTCGTTAAAATCTTTTTGAACGAAATCACTCGTTTGATATGCAGATTTATACAAGTTGGTTATTTGTGTACTAATGGAATTAATCTTCTCAGCGTCATCTAAATCTTGCAATTCTTTCAACTCTTTCTTATAGTCTTTTAATTCCTTTCTTAATTTTTCCAACTCAGCAGGAGAGCATTCTGTAGAGTAACTCTTTATGCCATCTTCTGCGATAGCGATTGCCTTCTTTTTATCATCTAAGGAAAATCTAGTTAATTGCATCTCTGATTTAACAATTTCATTCTTTACCTTTTGACGCTGTTTCTTTAATTTTTCCAAAACGTCGTCTTTCAAGAAATACTGACTAAAGGAAATGCTGTTCTTTATTTCATCGGCTAAATTAATTAAAGGCTCTACCAAATAATTGAAGTCGGGGCGATCCTTAATGATGGATTGGAAAGTGTCTAAGATATGCTCGCGATTCTTGTTTTCGCGCTGTTGGTGTTGCAAATCCAATTTGTATTTTTCATACACTTTGATTTGCTCATCTATATTGTTGCAAATGACCTCTAAGTCGGAAACACTCTTGGTTGTAAGAGGCTTACTTAACTCTATTTGGTTTGCTAAATCAGACAATTGAGCCAATATTATATCGCCATTAGAACCGTCAAACTCGCCTTTTATGTTGAGTTTGTTTAAGTTTAAATTAACTTTGTAAATAAAGTGCTTATTACTTCCGTCAACTTGCTCTTTTTGCTTAATTTCGTCTTGTAGTCTTGCAATTTCATTTTTTAGCCAAAATATACGGGTGACATTCTTATTAAAAATAAAGTTCAGAATCGGCGATACCTTTGTTGAATACTCAATTTCACTGCACTTATCAAAGAAGTCAACAAGTACCCCCTGCCGTATCTCGCCTAGGAAATTAAACAATGTAAAAGAGCGATAAGTTAAGCGTTCATCGGTAAATTTGTGTAAACTTTCAAGAGCGGCTTTATCAACTGCAAACACCGCTTGCAACCGTTCTTTATATTCACTAAGGTCAATGGATTCGCCATCCACCTCATCTGTATAAGAAAAATAACATTTATCGGTAGCTAAAACACGAGATATGCGATAAGAAATGCCGTTATATGTAAAATACATTGTTGCTTTGCTCAATGTTCCTTTATACCAAATACTGTTTTTGATAACAATAGAGGAACCAAACATATAATCTATAAACTTATAAAATTCTGTTTTTCCTGAGTTGTTTTTTCCTATGAAATAATTTATACCGCTTTCAAATACATATGAAGCTACGTTGTCATCGGTATTGTATAAATCAAGTCGCTCAATTTTAAACATTGCTCAGCACCTCCTTTAAGAATTGCCTGTCCGAGAAATTATAGCTTTCGTTAATTGCATTTTGAAGAAATTTATTAGTATATTTTTCTTTTCCAATACTATTTTCACTGCACAATAGAGTTGAACTATTAAGTAAAATATCACCGTTTTCAATAAGCAGATGCATTGCTTCTATTATATACGGAATATTTTTGCAGTAATCGGTATAATTGCCTGATAATTGCGATATTGCTTTAACAACCACATCGGTAGAGTTATTTCCGTTAAAAAGAGGAGAATAATAGTTGTTTTCGTTTTTCAACAAATATGCAAATAACAAGGTTTTATTAACACTCAACTGCTTGTGTACGCAAAGAATTTGTTTTAAAAATAAACAATACTTGCTCACCAATAGCACTTCTGTTTTTAACTCATTTTTATTCATTATGTTTCATCCTCCCAAGAAATCAACATATCTGTAGCCGTGTCAGCCTTTGTTAGATGTATTGCTGAGCCATTACGGATTTGATCATTATGCGCATATGTATTTGCTCTTTCTTGCGTTTTTACGAGTCTATTATTGGGGGTATCATTATTATTAGCTTGTAAATTGCTTTTTGTAATTTCAAAATTGAAATGTGTTGTGTTTTCTATGTTTTCCACATTATTGGATTTGAGATTTTCCAAGCAGCGCAATTTATAAGCGTTATAATATTCTTCAAAAATCAATTGTTCCTTAATAAGTGGATCCGGAATCGCGCACTTTTTCAACTGTATGTATTGACGGGATTTTGAAATGGCTGTATCTGCTATGTCTACGCTACATCTTTTTCTAAAATCACTGAAATCGGGAGGAATATACAAATTGTCCTTTATGCGAGAAACAACATCTTCTACAAGCGTTTTAAATGTGGTGTAATCACATTTATATGAGTGATTTTGAGATATGTCACCCAACAGATCGTGTTGTATCTTTTCCGCCAAATCTCTTATTCGTAATTTGTAAATAACATCCTTAACTCCGCCATGGTTGAAAATAAGTTTATAGCCTTCAAAAATCTTATTATCTATATCATCAATCTCTTCAAAACTATACTTATCTTTAATGCTCTCACAAAGCTGTGTAAATAATGTATAGTCGTTGTTGATAATATTTTTGACTTTTGTTATAAGCGCATTTCCACCGCTACTTGACTTTATAATTTTATTGTAAAGAGTAAGTAGATTTGTTGGAAAAACACTATCGGTATTACCATAAGACTTATCTACGAGTAAAACAAATTTTTCTACATTCGACGAAGTATTATTTAGTATTATCCAGTTAAATAGCACTTTCTCGTAATCGTCGTCCGACAGGGTAGTTCGTTTAACTTGCAACGCCGTAATGCCAGAAGGCGCGTTGAATATGCCGTTATATGTTTGCAGTTTCCCCTCTTGTGCATTACAATCTGCATCGCTTCTTTGCAATGCAACATCATCATACGTTTCATATCCGAGAGCATAGTTATCCTGTAGCTTTGTCAAATAATATATAAACACCTTAATTTGATATGCAAATCCTGCTAAACTGTATATACCAGAATTATTCAACTCGTCACCTTCTTCATTTTATTTTGAATTCTGTAGAACTTTTTTATTCTCCTAATTATTTCATCATACGCCGGGCGAAAATTATAATTCGGAATATAACTCGGTTTGATCCCTTTGATATCGTTATGCTCCAACTTTTGCGGAACATCTTCTACGATTGTGGCGTTGAAAAATGTCAGATGTACCGTCAAGTCTAGATATTAGTGGACCACGTCCATAAAACATCAGAGATAGATAGCATAACGGCAAATTCTTCCTGACACTCACGGATGAGCACCTGTTCTTTCGTCTCACCTGGCTCGACTTTACCACCAACATGCTTCCAAAAAGTCCTCATGCCTTATTTAACGGGCGTTGGCAGATCACAAATATATCTTCGTCCCATATCAGAGCGACTACTACCTCGAGCATTTTAGAGATCAAACTCTCCTTTTAGAAGATTAACAAAGTATGAAGCAGTTTCCCTATCAAACTGAATTGACTGACTTATTTTTCCCGGCTGTTCTCTATCGCTACGTCCATAGGTGTCGAGCTGAACATAATGTTCACCATAGCTGTCAAACGTCGAATATGTAGCATACACTTTTTCATGTACTGTATTTCTTTCCTTTTGTAATTTTTCAATAGTTTTGATGTCTATTTGTGCCATTTCTTTATTCCTTTCTTATTCGCAAAGTTTATACCAAATTGCGAGTATTGTTTTTTCTTTTTCATCGCTTATTCTGAGACCTGTTGTACCTGGAAGCCGGAAATCTCCTATCGGTACAATTGCTCCAATACGAGTTGCAATCGCTTGAAGTTCTGTCAACGATAATGCTAAAAGCCCATCTCGCGTTTGAGATCCAGTAAGGCGAGTAGCATCGTTATGAATAAACAACTGCCATTTTTCCTTAAAAGGTTCGAGCGCTCTTGCGCCAAAATTTTTACGATTTGTTATATCCAAAATATCAACCGGCAATATGAAACAATCCCCGTTATTACTATCAACGCAAACAACAAAATCACAATCGCTTCTTTCGATTCTTCGGGTTCTGTTTTCTGCATGACGATCAATCTGTGCGCCAGATCTGCCTCCTCGAGTGAGGTTATATGTACCAGACGAAGAGCCTTTAACCTCAACGCGGTAAAGAATATGTTCATAATCAAGCACCGCATCATAAGGCATATCGCGCCATACCTTGAAAAAGCAAAAGAAACCTGCCTTACTAGCTTTTCCTATGAAAACATTTTCATCTGCCGCACCATTAAGGCTTCTAAAAGTACCTTCCGCATCTAAACCAGTAATGTTTCTATTCCACATACTCTATTCCTCCATAAGCATTTCTTTGATTTTTGTAGCGAGTCTTGCAATTACAGGCACCGAAACTGTATTTCCAATTTGCTTATACGCATCATCGATGGTTATTGTATTCGGAAAGTAAAACCCTTTCGGAAAGCCCTGAAAGTCCAGACATTCTCTCAATGTCATCTTTCGTATTCCGTAATCGTCCCACACCACATGCACTCTATCTTTGTGTGTTCCCATATTGGCAGTAAGAGTCGGACACATTTGATTCTTTGTCCAGCGCACTTCTGTATCAGTTATTCTGTAAATTGCTTTGCGATCCTTCATATGTGCAACTAATCGATCATACATTTTACCTTCTGTGTAGTAATAAATATCGTGTTGCTTTACAGAGCGATTGATAATGTCGCTAGATTTCAAAGTAAGTTCCATCGGCTCGGGATATTGGTATAGACGATTTGATATATCTTCGCGAATTGCAACGATATAAATGCGCTTTCTTATTTGCGGAAGATTCCCGTAATCATTGGATGCAAGAACTCTATAATATACGGTGTATCCAAACTGCGCTAAACCGTTGAATATTACTAGAAAAGTTTTGCCGTCATCATGTTCCATTAAGTTCGGAACGTTTTCTAAGAAAACCACCTTCGGCCTTTTAGCATCAATAATTCTCGTTATCTCGAAAAACAAGTTCCCGTCTCGATCTTTAAATCCCTTTTGGAGCCCTGCAATCGAAAACGGTTGGCAAGGGAAACCTGCTGTCAACACATCACAGTCCGGAATATCAGAAGTTGCAATTCTTTTTATATCGCCTTCAATAAGATTGGTGTTTGGAAAGTTATGACGATATGTTCTGCAAGCGGCGGCATCCATTTCGTTCGCCCATACAATGTCAAATCCGGCTTGTATAAAACCAAGATCGATTCCACCTATTCCGCTAAACAGACTACAAACACTCGGCATAACATTCTCCAAATTCAACGGTTAAAAATCCAAAAGATATGTACCGTCCTCATACTTTCTGAAAGTAACATATGTCTTTCCGTAAAGCTCCAACATTTGCTTAGTAACATAACCACCTGCAGGAGCGCCAATTCTTTTACGAATCCATTCACCCAAGATTGCATTACTTTCTACACTGTGCAAGGCTTTGTTTCCTTGCTGTGCCATTCTCATATGGAAAGAACCAAAATCTTTGGTGATCACTTTAAACATTGGGCAGTTTTCATCATCGGGATTTTCTCTATCTGGAAAGAAGCCCGCCTTTTTATCTTTGTGATTATACGGAATATAGGCTTGATTTTGATCTCGCTTCGTTCCGTTTTTACGAATACCCCAGTTAATACCCGAGCCATATCCCGTATCACTGCCGTCCGCACGCAAAAGAGAAACATTCAGTGTGTCAATCGGAGTTTCCTTATCATAAACTAGATAATCTTTCTCAGAGTTATCAGGTTCAACAAAATTTTCTGCGGTATTGTTGATAACATTCTTTAACTTCTCAGAAACAGACGGATCAAAACAATCAATTGTATCGGGCAAAAGATTCTTATAATAACAATAAGCCTCAAGAGAGTTACACATACTAACAGACTCTCTGCGCTTGTAAAAGGCATTCATGGTATAATTCAAAGAACCACAGAAGGCGATATAAGGCATATCACCTACATGCTCATCCGGATATGTCCAGATATACACTTTCGAATGCACTTCCGAGCCTTGGCAAATGTATCTGCACGAGATTTTGGGCATCCCTTTAGATGTGTTAAGAAATCGAATCATACGACAGATATCTTCATGCTTTTTCTGAGAAAGGCTGGATTTGGTCATACCAAGTATGATTTCAACCGACAGACCTTTGATCAATCTGCTGTTCTTCATGCCTTCCGAAAGTTTTATCATATGGGTTGAGATTCTATCACAATCAGTAAATGCGGTAATAATCTTCAAAGAGGAACAAGGCTGCGAAAACTCTGTTCTCGCAGGTGTGTATAAAATGGGTTCATCAAAATCCGATGTGATAAATGTCGGAATGCCGGTAATATCATCATTTTTTGGAATCATTCATCTTCCTCCAGATTGGCTTTGATCCAAGGATAATCAATCCCCGCGAAACTATTTAATACAGCGGTTATAACAACCTCGGATAATTTGCACGGTACGGCCATGCCGATTTGTTTTCTTACACTGCTATAGTTACCTACGAACTCATAATCGTCGGGAAAAGTTTGTATTCTTGCTCTCTCTCTATTTGTCAATTCTCGATCCGTCCAGTGATACATAAATGTGCCACCACCACCCGCAGCCGTTACAGTATAAGCAGGTTTATTGGGATCAAGTTTACGATAAATTTGACTGATCTTAGTTTTGGTGTGAATTCTTAATTCACTCGGGAAATTCTCTCCAAGTCTTTCCTCTGCTTGCCACACATTTTCACCAGGATTAATATATGATAATCTTCTGACAACCTTATCAGCAAGTTTTCTAACTTCATTATTGGGAGCATTCTCTGGAATATTAGATAATGCAGTTCTCGCAGTTACATCGCACTTAGCATATACTGCTGGATCGGGAACTCTGTACTTCACAGATTCATCTTTGTGAATTCCAACAATGATCACCCTATGTCTTGTTTGCGGCACGCCATATTCCTCGGCTTTATAGAGGTGAACATTCAATTTGTAACCAGCCTCACGCATATCATTTAGAATGATTTCAAAGTCACCTGAACCTGCCGAGCGTATTCCTGATACATTTTCCGCAACAAACCACTTTGGTTGATATGCTTTAAGCACTTCAATACCATACCAGTATAGTTGCCCAAACTTCTCATTTTCAAAGCCTTGGTGCTTACCAACATTAGAGAAGCTGTTGCACGGGAACCCATAGCAGAAGGCCGTGATCTTTCCAAGTTTTTGAATATCCAATTTACGCACATCGCCGCAATACACCGTTTCAGGAGATTCCGGGCAGATATTCTTACGATATGTTGCACATGTGTCTGCATCATAATCATTCGCCCAAGCATGCTCAATGGTGAAGGAGCCATCATCACTTTTTGCCCGCAGAGCACCGCACGCAATTCCACCAGGGCCGCAGAACAATTCGCCTAACTTAAATGTTTCCATTTCAGTTATCCTCCTTTTCGGATATGATTTCTACAATATCATCCATAGTACAACCCAATGCAGAGCATATCTTAACAAGCACATCACTGGAGACTACTGCACCGTCTTTGCCCATCTTGGTGATGGTAGCGATGCTGATACCGGCTTTTTCGGCGAGTTCTTTCTTTTTCATATCACGGTCGATCAGAAGCTTGAACAATTTTTTATAGCTTGCGGCCATTGTATTACACCTCATAATTAGTTATAGTCAGTGCATTTTATCACTTTTAGTTATTATACCATACTTCACGCCAAATAGCAACAGTTTTCGGCAGAGAAATACTGCGATTTCAGTATTTTTCGGTTTTTCATCACAGATTCTTACCATTGCAGTATTGTGGAAAAGTACTTTGCATGATATAATGGAGATAAATAGGCAAGAACGGAAGGAGAACCCACTTGAATAAAACGGCTCAAAAATATTTTGATATGGCGTTCGAATACCACGTCGCTGCATTAACATTACATGTAAATATCTTCGATGCACCGTACTTATACAACCCCACAGCGTTCCTCCTTAGACATTCAATCGAATTGCTCCTGAAAGGACTTATTATTAGAGAAACACAAAAAGCAAGAAGAATTGCTGCAAATAGAATCACCATTGGGGGCCGAAAATTGAACCAAACCCATTCCGTAGGATTACTTTGGAATCATTTTAAAACGCTTTATCACATTCCGGAAGGAAGTGTAGTTTCTCTCAATAAAGCTATCGAAAAACTAAACAAAAAAGATATCGGTGCAGATCGTTATCGATATCCATATAAAAAGCAGGGACAACCCATCCCTATAGAACCCGTGGTTTTTGATACATCCAAGAAAGCACCCGATTTAGAAGATGGCATTCCCTATATCATTGAAACACCAACTGATTCAAAAGTAATAACGAAAGGTCCCGTGCTATTAACGGAAATGAAAACACTTATTGAGGAGATGGAAATTCTTTTTAGTCTCTCCGAAGAAGCTTGATCTCTTTTTCTTTGTCTACTGCGGTGCAAATTTTGACTTGAATCAGGGGTTGTTCAGAGTTATAATAACCGTATAAAAGCAAAAGTCTCTCGCGTGATAGCGAGAGGCGTGTAGCTCATATTATTCCGTGGAAATTGCTGTTGACCACATAACAGACCACCTACCGTTTCGGAGCACTCGGAAACAGTGGACTGGTGAGCGCCAAAGAGCGCGGTTTTCCAAGCGGAAAGGGGCGAAAAAAGCTATTTTTAGCGGAAATTGCCTTCATAGGTCCGTTTGGGAGCAGGATGCCGGGGGTTCGAGTCCCTTCACTCCGACCAAAATTTTGACCGAAAGCGGAAAATAATCTCTGCTTTCGGTCATTTTTATATATTTTTAATTTAGAAGCCGGTTTTAAAATTCAAAGCTGCTTTGATATATGTATTTATATAAAAAATGTTAATTTCCGCATTCAATGCTTATCTTATTAAATATTGCGAGAATATCGTCTATCGACGTATTCTTTTTATCCTCTCCCGCCTTATCAAGTATAATATTGCCCCTGTCCATCATAACAAGGCGCGAGCCGTACTCCACGGCATAGCGCAGATTATGCGTTACCATAACAGCCGTAAGTTTTTTCTGCTTAACTACTTTATCGGTAAGCTCCATAATTATTTCAGCGGTCTTGGGGTCAAGTGCGGCGGTGTGCTCATCAAGGATAAGGAAGTCTATCGGTGTCAGCGTTGCCATAACAAGTGAAACCGCCTGACGTTGACCGCCCGACAGCGAGCCCATTTTCACGTGCAATTTATCCTCAAGTCCGAGACCGAGCGACGAAAGCTGTTCGCGGTAAAAATCATATCGTTTTTTATTGAGCGCAAATGACAAACCGAAGGGCTTTCCTTTATTGTCGGCAAGCGACATATTTTCGAGTATCGTCATATTCGGGCAATTGCCCATTGAGGGATTTTGGTACACTCTGCCGATATAGGCATAGCGTTCAAAATCCTTCTTCTTATTCACGCACTTGCCGTTTATAAGAACTTCGCCTGCGTTTACGGGTATACTTCCGCATATTATATTCAGCATGGAGGTTTTTCCGCTGCCGTTTGAGCCTATTACGGAGACGAATTCCCCGTCATTTACGGTAAAATTAAAATCGTCGAAAAGGCACATCTCCGTAACGAGCCCGGGATTATATATTTTTGAAATATGCTTAAGCTCCAACATTTTTCTTCACCGAGCCTTTCTGAAGATTGCCGAGAACAAGTATTGCCAGGAACAAAACAGCCGTTATAAGCTTCAAAAGATTCGCAGGCAAGCCGAGGCTTATTGCAATTTGTATGCAAGCTTTGTAAATTACGCTGCCGAATATTACGGCGGTGGTGCCCTTTATAAAGCTTACGCGCCTGAAAAGCGTTGTTCCTATAATCACCGCTGCGAGGCCGAACACTATCTGACCGGTTCCCATCGTCGCGGAAAACGAGCGCTGCTCCTGACAGGCGACGGCACCCGAAAGAGCCACAAGAGCGTTCGATATTACAAGTCCGATTATTTTTATTGTGCCCTTGTCCTTTGAGAGAGAGGTTACAAGTACGCTGTTATCGCCTACCGCGCGAAGCAAAAAGCCGTTTTTTGTCTTAAAGTAAAGGTCAAGAAGCACCTTGCAGACTATCATCAGAATTGCGGAAACGATAAGTTTTCTTAAAATAAGCGACATCGACCCGAAAACCGACATTGTAGCGGGAGATGTAAATATAGTATCTTTTTCACGCGCGATTGAAAGATTCGAACCGGCTATCTGCAGATTTATTGAAAATAAAGCCGTCATTGTTATAATACCCGAAAGCAGGTCGCGTACCTTCAAACGGACGTGGATAAATCCCGTGACAAATCCGGCGAGAGCTCCTACAAGAAAAGATATTAAAAGAGCGAGATACGGATTTACGCCCTTTACAAGTAAAACAGCCGTTACGGCAGCTCCCAAAGGGAAACTGCCGTCTACGGTGAGATCGGGAAAATCCAATATTTTATATGTAATATATACGCCGAAGGAGAGAAGAGCGTATATAAAGCCTTGAGTTAACGTGCTTATAATAAGATCCAGCATTTTTTTACACTACCTTATTTACATTCTATTGCCTTTGCGGCTAAATCCGACGGAACGGTAATTCCCATAGCGCTTGCTGCGTCGGAATTTATATATGTGCTGTACTCGGTCACTGTTTCGTACGGAATGTCGGAAGCCTTAGCTTCTCCCTTTAAAATTCGAGCGGCAAGCTTACCTGCCATTTTGCCGAGCTCCACATAATCGATACCGGCAGACGCCACACAGCCTTTTTTAACCTGCTCAATTTCGCTACCGTATACGGGAATACCTGCGGCGTTTGTCTTTTCAAGTATTGACGGAAGAACGCCTACAACATTATTGTCGGTAAGGTTTGTGATGCAATCAACCTTCTTGTTTATAAGAGTATCGGCAGCCTGTGTAACGGACGCCTGATCGGCAACGCCTATGGCTTCGATAGTAAATCCGTAGTTACCTGCTTTTTCTTTATACTCGGCGATTGCTGATACCGAATTCGGTTCGCTTGTTGTGTAGATGATACCGATTGTTTTTGCATCAGGCTGGAGTTTTCTTATAAGCTCAAGCTGCGGGTCAACGGGAAGCTTATCCGAAACGCCCGTGATGTTGCCTGTTGTAAGACCTGCTTCACCGGGGTCTGTTATAGCGTTGAATACAACCGGAATGTTCTTATCCTCTGCCGCAGCGTAGCAAGCTGTTGCCGAGGGGGTTGCTATGGCGCACATAAGCGCGACGTTTTTGGAAGAGAAGTTATTAGCAATCTGTGTTGCGGTGGCATTGTCAAACGAAGCATTCTGATAATCTATTGTGTAATCCTCACCCTCTGTGAGTCCGGCCTCCTTAAGACCGAGAAGGAAGCCCTCGCGGCAATTATCAAGCGAGGCGTGCTCACCGTACTGACTGATGCCTATTACCGGAACCTTGTTTTTTTTCGCCGTACAGCCTACGAAGAATATTGTTATTGCCGCTAAAATTACCGCTACCGTTATTTTTACTTTTTTCATGATGATGACTCCTTAATTTTTAAAATAAATCAGTGTACAATGTTATATTTTAAAAATCGCCATCGTCTTAAATAATATTTCATTCTTATCTCCTTAATAAGCAAATAAAAAAGTCTTATCCCATATATGGGACAAGACTTTGAATCCTGCGGTACCACCCAAATTGCCGGAAAAACCGACCGCTCGTTTCTTATACTTACATATAAGCCGCTCTGATAACGGGTACGGAACCCGTCGGCCGCTACTCGCAAACGCTTTCGTGCCGCCCTCATAAGTCCATTCGCTGTACTCTCCCCTGCGGTATTTCCACCGACAACCGCTCTCTGCAAGCTTTAAGTAAAGCTACTCTTCTTAATCACAGGTTTTTTAGATGTTGCCACAATGTTATCACGCCGGTCTTTCTTTGTCAAGAAAAAATTACAAATATTTTTAAATCGTTATTTATGGGGCAAAATGTCTTATATCGGTACATATCACGAAAAAATGCTTTGCTTTGCGGAATAATTGAATAAATACAAGGCAAAAATCTTGATTTTAGTGAGACATTGTGCTAAAATGTACGAATAATATCGTCAAGAATACCTGTGATTTAGCAATAAATGGTTATTTGAGACAATAATATAAAAAGACTTCTATGTCTTTTGAAAAAAATACACAAATTAACAGGGGGTCTATCATTTGACCAAGTACATCATCAAGCGCATAGCAATGGGCTTGCTCAGCATTTTCATTGTTGCCACGCTGACGTTTTTCCTTATGAACCTTGTTCCAGGCGGTCCGTTCGTTGCGGAAAAATCCATAAGCAAGGCTGCACAGGAAGCTCTCGCAGCAAAATACGGATTGGACAAGCCTTTATTTGAGCAATATATAACCTATATTACCGATTTTATCAAGGGCGATATGGGCGTAAGCTTACGTCAAAGAGGAAGAACCGTATCGGACATTATTTTTTCTAAATTCCCCGTATCGGCAAAGCTCGCCGGAATAGCTGTTCTCGTCTCTCTTCTTGTAGGCATACCGCTCGGATGTCTTTCGGCATACAACCGAGGTAAATTTGCCGATAACTTTATTATAGTACTCGCGACGTGCGGTATCGCAATACCGAGCTTTATAATCAGCGTAATTTTACTGTATACATTCGGCAGCAAGCTGAATCTACTGCCAACGGTAGGTCTTAACACGCTGTCATCATATATAATGCCGGTGACGGCGCTGTCGGTTTACCCGACGGCATATATAACGCGGCTTATGCGCTCAAGTCTTTTGGACGTTATGGGGCAGGATTATATAAGAACGGCAAAAGCCAAAGGCCTTTCAAACTTCAAAATACTCTTCAAGCATGCTCTCAGAAACGCAATACTCCCCGTAATAACATACGTCGGACCAATGCTCGCAAGCCTTATGACGGGTTCGTTTATAGTAGAACAGATATTTGCAATACCCGGTCTCGGCCGTGAATTTGTTTCGGCCATAGTCAACCGCGACTACACCATGATAATGGGAACAACAATTGTCCTTGCGACACTTATCATAGTTGCAAACGTCATAGTTGACATACTGTATAAAATAATCGACCCGAGAATCAAACTTAAGTAAGGAGCGGCATCGCCGATGAACAAAAAATTTCCGAGTCTGCATTTGAAGGCAGACGATTTTATACCGGCTACAACGACGGAAAAAGAAAACCTTGTTGTAATGCGAGACAGCGTCAACTTTTGGAAGGACGGCTTCAGACGTCTGCGTAAAAACAAGGTTGCCATGATAAGTCTTGTCTTTATTTTACTGATAGTGGTTTTTGCTTACATTCTTCCCAGTTTTTGGCCGTACAGCTATGAGCAGCAAATAAAATACAGCGAGAACCTCTCCCCGTTTCAGTACAGCGAAACAGAACAGGCGCAAATAGACGCGGGTCAAAAGGTATTTCCTCACATCTGCGGAACGGATAAGCTCGGCAGAGACTTTGCCGTTCGCCTTATGATGGGCACAAGAATAAGCCTTACGGTAGGTCTTGTGTGCGCAGCGCTGGTTCTTATAGTCGGTTCGCTGTTCGGTGCAATAGCCGGTTTTGCCGGCGGTTGGGTCGATAATATAATGATGCGTTTTACCGACATTTTATATACCATTCCCGATATACTTTTAATAATTCTGCTTGCAACCTCACTAAAGCCGCGACTCGAAGCGCTCTCTGCAAATCCGGGCTTTACTTGGATGCAGAGAATGGGACCTAACCTTATAGCAATATTCCTTGTATTCGTTTTGATATACTGGGTAGGTATGGCAAGAATAACGCGTTCTCAAATACTTGTACTCAAGGAGTCCGAATACGTTACCGCAGCAAGAGCACTCGGTGCAAGCAATTCGCGTATAATCAGAAAGCACCTTTTGACGAACTGCATAGGTACTCTTATAGTAACAACCACGCTTCAGATACCCTCCGCAATATTTACCGAAAGCTATTTGAGTTTCCTCGGACTCGGCGTTACGGCTCCCATGCCGTCGCTCGGTTCTCTTGCCACGGAGGCCGTAAAGGGTATGAACACTTATCCCTATCTGCTGTTTTTACCGGCGCTATTGATAAGCGTTATCATACTTGCCTTTAACCTTCTCGGAGACGGGCTGCGCGACGCGTTCGACCCGAAGCTCAAGAACTAAAGGAGGGTAAATATTTTGAGTGAAAAACTTTTGAAAATAAAAGACGAGAAGCTGTCGTTCTTTACTCCCGCAGGCGAAGTCAAAGCACTTAACGGCGTTTCGTTTTCGATGGATGAAGGCGAGGTTCTCGGAATAGTCGGTGAATCGGGTTCGGGAAAATCCGTCACGGCATATTCAATAATGGGGCTTACCGCCTACCCTGGCAAGCTTATAGGCGGAACAATCAGATTTAACGGTCACGAAATTGAAAAGATGACCGATAAGGATTTCAGAAAGATAAGAGGGAACGAGGTTTCCATAATATTTCAGGACCCTATGACGAGCCTTAATCCCGTTTACACAATAGGCAACCAGATAACAGAGGTTATAAGGCTGCACACGGATAAAGACAAAAAACAGGCATATGAGCGCGCTAAGGAACTTTTGGAGCTTGTAGGCATTAACGAGCCTACCAAGCGACTTAAACAGTATCCGCACGAGCTTTCGGGCGGTATGCGCCAGAGAGTTATGATTGCCATAGCTCTTGCCTGCGAGCCGAAGCTTTTAATAGCCGACGAACCTACAACGGCTCTTGACGTCACAATTCAGGCGCAGATACTTGACCTTATGCAGGATTTGCGTAAAAAGCTCGGAATGAGCATAATTATGATAACTCACGACCTTGGCGTTGTCGCGAGTATGTGCGAAAAAATTGCAGTTATGTATGCGGGTCATATAGTTGAATACGGCACGGCAGACGAGATATTTTATGAGCCGAAGCACGAATACACAAAGGGTCTTATAAAATCCATTCCGAAGCTGAATGTCGAAAGTAAGGAAAGGCTTGTACCGATTGAAGGGCAGCCGGTCGATCTTCTCAACCCGCCGGCAGGGTGTCCGTTTGCACCGAGATGTTCAAAATGCATGAAGATATGCTTAAAGCAAATGCCGCCGAAAACGGTTTTAAGCGACACACATTACAGCCATTGCTGGCTGCTTCAAAAAGAAGATTTTGAGGAAGGAGAGAAAGACTGTGAGTGACGATAAAAAGCTCATAGAAGTACAGCACTTGCAGCAGTACTTTCCTGCCGGAGGCAGAGGCAAAAAGAAAAAATACGTTCAGGCGGTAGACGATGTTTCGTTTTATATAAAAAAAGGCGAAACTCTCGGGCTCGTCGGCGAATCCGGCTGCGGTAAAACCACAGTAGGGCGCACTCTTTTAAGGCTTTACGAGCCCACAGACGGAACAATAATATATGACGGAGATGTCATATTTGACAAAAAGAAAAAAATCGCGGTGAATATGCTCCCCTATCGAAGAAAGATGCAGATGGTATTTCAGGACCCGTATGCGAGTCTTGACCCGCGTATGACGATAGGAGATATTGTCGGCGAAGCTATTGATATTCATCATCTTGCCGCCAACAAAAAGGAAAGACGCGACAAAATCATATCGCTTCTTGAGACCGTCGGCCTTAACAGCGAGCACGCCAACCGCTATCCGCACGAGTTTTCGGGCGGTCAGAGGCAGCGCGTCGGCATAGCGAGAGCTCTTGCGGTAAATCCGGAATTTATCGTATGCGACGAGCCTGTATCGGCTCTTGACGTTTCAATCCAGGCGCAAGTCGTCAATATGTTTGAGGATTTGCAGAACGAGCTCGGTCTCACCTACCTTTTCATAGCGCACGATTTAAGCGTCGTAAGACATATTTCAAACCGTATAGGCGTAATGTATCTAGGCAAGCTCGTTGAGCTCGCCGACAGCTACGAGCTTATAACACACAGCGCGCATCCATACACTAAGAGCCTTATTTCGGCTATACCGGAGGCGGACCCGATAATTGCACGCTCCTCTCACAGAATTCCTCTTGAGGGCGATGTTCCGAGTCCTCTGAATCCCCCGAGCGGATGCCGTTTCAGGACCCGCTGCCCGTATGCCGACGGCCTTTGCGCCGAGAAATGCCCGGAGCTTCGCGAAATCTCGTCAGGCCATTTTGCAGCTTGCCATCACCTTGACAAGGTAAAATAGTTGTTTATTGTGCATCTGGAGCACAATGGATATATTTTTAAGCAGCGCGAGTTGCTATAAGAAGGAGATGTATTTAATGAAAACCAAAAGACTTATTGCTGCGATACTCGCAGTTGTCATGTGTCTGTCGGCAATGGCACTCCTGAGTTCATGCGGCAACAGCAAAAAGGACGACGCCGGTATAACGGTTCAGATAGGACCTAACCCCGAAACGCTCGATCCCGCTCTTAACAGTGCTGTTGACGGCGGCAATATGCTCATCACGCTCTATGAGACACTTCTCATAATTGATGAGGACAACAAGGTTCAGCCCGGTCAGGCTGAAAAGTACACTGTAAGCGAAGACGGTCTTACTTGGACTTTCACAATGCGTGACGGTCTTAAATGGTCTGACGGCACCGAGCTTAACGCCAAGGACTTTGAGTATACCTTTAAGCGCCTTACAAACACAGAGCTTGCCGCTCCCTATGCTGAGACTGTTATCGGTATGGTTGAGGGCTATCAGGACGCTATCGGCAATCCGGATAAAGACGGTAAGCCCACCACTACTCCCGATCCCGACAAGCTCAACGTTGTAGCAAGCGAGGACGGCAAAACTCTTACAGTCAAGCTTGCTTACCCCTGCTCTTACTTTGACAAAATCGTTGCATTCGGCACTATGAGCCCCGTACAGAAGGCTACCGTTGAAGCTAACGGTGACTCTTGGGCTACAAAACCCGATACTTATGTCTGCAACGGTCCGTACATGATTACCGAATGGACTCCCCGTGAGCGCATTGTATGCAAAAAGAACCCGAACTACAAAGGTGGTTGGGATTCAAAGCGCATAGTTAACAACAAGCTCACATTCTTGCTTCTCGAAAACTCAAGTGCTTCCTTCACCGCATACAACAGCGGCGAGGCTCAGCTCATTAAGGATGTTCCCACCGAGGAAATCCCGACTCTCAAGAAGGCTGCTGACGGCGGAGAATTCTATGTTGACACCATTCTCGGCACCTACTATCTCAGCATGAACCTTAACAAGGCTCCCTTCAACAACAAGAATGTCCGCAAGGCTCTTAACCTTGCAATTGACCGCGACTACATTGCAAACACCATAATGCAGGGCACATACTCCCCCGCATATAACTTTGCAGGCCCCGGCGTTGTTGATAACGAGGGTATGTTCTTCGATAACGCAGTTAAGGAAAACGGCGGAGAGACCTATATCAGCAAGGATTATCAGGCTAATCTCGAGGAGGCTAAAAAGGCTCTCGCAGAGGCAGGATATCCCGACGGTAAGGGCTTCCCGACCATCACCTACTCAACAAACGATTCAGGTTACCACAAGGCTGTTGCAGAGTATCTCCAGAGTGCTTATGCTCAGCTCGGTATCACTATGAAGATTGACATTGTTGAATGGTCTTCATTCACTCCTCAGCGTCGTGCAGGCAATTACGATATGGCTCGCAACGGCTGGGTAATGGACTATAATGACGCCTCAAATATGCTTGATCTCTTCACTTCTACCAACGGCAACAACGACGGTAAATACAACAGCTCTGCTTTTGACGCTGACATTGCTAACTCTAAGGTTGCAGACTCCGCAGCTCACTTTGCGGCTCTCCACGCGGCTGAAAAGACCATGATGGAAGATTACGCCTGCATCCCCGTTGCTTATTACAATGACTTCTGGCTCCAGAAGCCCGAGCTTAAGGGCGTATGGCACAGCCCGTACGGCTATTGGTACTTCCAGTATGCTACCCTTGAGAAGTAATTTCTCTTAAGACACTAAGCACAAAAACAGATCGCCCGTATCGTTTAAGGTACGGGCGGTTTTTATATGCTTGAAAAGATAATAGCCGTATGTTAAAATCATTTTGTACCGAAAAGGCATAATTTTTTCAGATAGGAATGAATAAGATGAGTGTTATTGACAGATTTTTAAGATACGTCGAATTCGAAACGACCTCAAACGAAAACAGCGAGAGCATACCGTCAACGGAAAAACAAACAGTTCTTGCGGATCACCTTGTAAAAGAGCTGAAAAGCATAGGTGTAAGTGACGCTTACCGTGATAAATACGGTTATGTTTACGGACATATACCTGCTACAAAAGGATTTGAGAAGCATCCCAAAATCGGATTGATTTCTCATATGGACACGTCTCCCGATGTCAGCGGAAAAGACATCAAAGCAAAAATAATAAAATTTGACGGCACAAATGCGCCGATGATAGATGCCAAATATTCGGGAGAGGATATTATAGTTACCGACCGAACAACGCTTCTCGGCGCGGATGACAAGGCCGGTATTGCCGAAATAATCGAGGCGTGTTGTGAGCTTAGCGGTGACAGCACTCTTAGTCACGGCAAAATTTCAATTTGTTTTACACCAGATGAAGAAATAGGCAGTGGTGCCGACAAGTTTGATTTTGAAACTTTCGACGCGGATTTTGCATATACCGTTGACGGCGGAGAGCTTGGCGGAATAGAATATGAAAACTTCAACGCGGCAGGTGCAAAAATAACCTTCAACGGAGTCAACACGCATCCCGGCACGGCTAAAAACAAGATGAAAAACGCTGTTTTGTATCTTGCTGAATTTATAAATATGCTTCCTGCCGCCGAAACTCCCGCGCACACCGAAAATCGCGAGGGATTTTATCACGTTTCATCGGTTAACGGCAACGAGAGCAAGGCAACTCTTCATATGATAATCAGAGATCACAACAAGCAAAGCTTTGCAAAGCGCAAGGAATTTATTACCGTACTTGTTGAATTTTTAAACCGCAAATACGGAGAAAACACGGTTTCGGCTGAAATTAAAGACAGCTATTACAATATGCTTGATGTCATTAAAGAGCATATAGACATAGTAGAACGAGCAAAAAAAGCAATGCGTAAAGCCGGTGTGGAGCCGCAAATTACACCGATACGCGGCGGAACCGACGGTGCAAGGCTTTCGTTTGAGGGTCTGCCCTGCCCCAACCTTTCAACCGGTGGAATGAACTTCCACAGTATTTATGAAGCAATACCTGTAAATGCTATGCTCAAGATGGTTGAGGTCATTAAAAACTTAGTAAGCGAATAATTGAATAAAGAAAAAGTCCCGTGAAGTTTACTCTCCTTCACGGGACTGCTTTTATGTATTATTTTTATAACTGCGGTATTCTCTTTCTATCCAAGCCATTAACAGATTAACTATCCGCCTTTGCTCGTCATAAGACAATTCTCTGCCCTTTTCTACATGATACCACTTATTTAAACACCCTCGACAGCAGCAGGCGCAGGCATGCTGAGCCTTAAACACAGGGTGACCGCGCATCGGCGTTTGCTTGCCGTCGTTTGGTATAACCGCCGGTGCAAGACGTTTCTTTATAAAATCCTCCGCATGGCTTTTTACGGTATCCAAGCCTTTTTTGTCAATGTAATTTATGTCCTCATCGGACAGATGGAATTTAGCTCTGAAAGCAGATTTTTGAAGCCTTGAGAGTGCTTCGTCAACAGTCAACCGAAAACTCCTCTTTTCAGTAAAAGTCAAGATAAGCATACACCATTTTGACTGCTTTTGCAATGACTCGGTTTTTGCTCGACAGCAGAATACTATCTTGACAGCTTCACTTTTTTCATCATAACAGCCGAATACACAAATACAACGGCTTCTGTGATGGGCATTGCCCACCAAACTGCATTTCCGCCGAAAGCAACAGGCAATAAAAGTATCAGAGCACCACTTATTACAATACCTCTTGCAACGGATGCGATAAGTGATATCTTGGCTCTCATAATAGCCTGGAAATAGTACGTTGAATAGATATTGAACGGCAGCAGTACAAATGAAATCGCATAAATTCTGATTATTCCGGGAGCTATTGACAGCACCTCGGGAGTGGGCGTCATAAACAGCTTTATAAACACCTGCGGCATAGCCATAGAAAGAACCGTCCAAATTGCTCCGAAAACAGCGGCGGTTATGATATTGTACTTAAGCATTGTCTTAATTCTGTCTGTAAGTCCGGCACCGAAATTACGCGAAATTACGGGCTGTGCCGCCTGACCGATACCGTAAGAGCAGCACTGTACAAGAGTGCCTACAACAACTATTACTCCGTAAACCGCAAGTGCGTCCGTACCGAGATACTCCATTACACGGCGGTTAAACAGCATTGTGGCTATGCCCATTGCCACGTCAACTATAAATGAAGAAAATCCGTTGACGCTTATCATTTTAAAGCTGTTAAGTATTCTGAGAGGCTTTACGAATTTCAACGTATTCTTTTTGCTGATAAAATGCGTAAGCATCACAAGAACGGACATTGAAGCTCCCATTGCTGTTGCAATTCCCGCGCCTTTAATTCCCATATCCAATGTGAACACAAAGAAATAATCTCCGAACACATTGAATATACCGCCGAAAATAACGGCTTTTGTGGCTCTGCCGGGGTCACCGTCATTACGGAGAAACGACGAGAGCAGATTTATAAATACATATACGGGAACAGTAAGCTTTGGGGCTACCATATATTCTTTGCAAAGCGGCATAAGTGCGTCATTTGCACCGAAAAGCCTGAGAAGCGGTTCCTCGCAGACCCACACCAAGACCCAAAGTATCAACGCCCATAAAGTTCCGAGTATAAATGCAGAGGTAAAATATCCGTTTGCCGCTTTTACGTCATCGCGTTCTCCCCTTGCGACGGCATAAATCACCGAGCCGCCTATACCGCACAAAAGCCCAAAGCTGTATATAATATTCCAAATTGGGGCAATTACCGCCATTGCGGCAGAGCCGTCCGGTCCGTGATACTGCCCTACCATAGCCATATCCACAAGTCCGTAAATGCACGCTATCAGTGCACTTCCGAATGAAGCTATAAAAAATTTGCGGTAAAGCTTACCGACATTATCCTTTAAAAGATCCATACCTACTCCTTGAATATTAAAAAAGACCGGATATGGAACGGGCATTTCAGCCTGCACCTTATCCGGCTTGTTATTTCCATACGATAACCAGCCCTCCGAGTGAGCTATTGTATTGTATCAACTTTTGTAATCAAAGTCAAGAATTTTCAAAGAGGAGGAAATTGAGAAGAGCATTACAGCCCATTTCAATGTCATTGTATGCTTTGTCAAAGTCGCCTGAATACCATGGGTCGACAACGTCGGATTTACAAAATAGAAACAACTATCCTTTTACATTTAAAAATAGTATTTAAAATTATTAAATACTATATTGACAAATTTGCAATCTAATTATATAATGTAAACATAAGAGGTGATTGTAAATGAATAAACTTATTTCAAAATGTCCCGCATGCCACGGAGCGTTACAGATTACTACCCTGCGGTGTCCCGATTGCGGAATGGAGCTCAGAAATGTATTTGACATCAGCGCTTTTGATCTGCTCGACAGCGATCAACTTGATTTTCTAACAGCTTTTTTAAGGAACAGAGGAAATATGAAGGAGGTACAATCCGATATGCAAATATCATATTCGACAGCTAAAAAGGAATTGGATAACTTGCTTGAGACCCTAAATCTCGGCGGTACGGCGAATGATGCTTTACCCAGAGAACCCGATGTGAGTTGTATGAATGTAGATTATACAAGCAACCTCGCGTCCGAAATCATCAAAGCAAAGTTGAAAGAACACGGCGGTCATGTAACCGTATATACAGCAAGAGGACTTCCTTGTGAGATTTACGCAGAACCGGACGGAACAACATTTACAAGCGATAAGCTCCCGATTAAGCCTGCGTATGATTATGCGGTGTTTGACGTTATTGTTGATTTGCTTTACAGACAGGGCGGCAGCGCCAAAAAAGGAAACGGCAGAAACTGCAAGCTCGGAGAAGCGGGTTGTGAGGAAAACACCGTGGTCGGAACGGTAGCACTTCACAGAGGACGAAAAACGGGTGATTCTGTTTTTGATCCCGTATTTGTTTTAGCAGCGGTTTTAGAGTGGGCGGGTATAGCCGAAAACGGGCGCGGCGAGTTGATTCTTACCAAGGAGTACGCAGAGAAATTATGATATGTTTTTTACTTACTCTCTTTCTCAGATTTTGGTATGATATTTTGTTTAAAAATCCGTATTAAATCCTACTGTGTACCATTTGGGCGTGGGGCGGATATTTTGCTTTAACAAATAGAAAATCGTATAAAGAATTTCACAAAAATATAAAAGGCGGTTATTATATGGATAAATTGGCAATAGAATTTGAAGGAGAATTACGGTCCAAAATGATTGAGGCGAAAAAAACGTGCGGATACAATCCGACACGCTTTAATCAAATGTTATCACGATACGGCGGTGTTGAAACTGCACGGCGGCTGATAGCAAATGCGCAAAAAAAGGGAAATCCGGCAGAGGGACTTTCCACACTGTGGGCTCATAGGCGTTTAGACTTATCTATGGAAGCTTCTGTCTGTGACCCTAAGTATGCACCGCTTTTTTCCGAAGCCGAAATCAGATATTGCAAAGAAATGCTTGAAAAATTGATTTGACGATTAATTGCGTGAAAACAAAAGGTCATATCTTATTGCAGATATGACCTTTTGTTTTTTGACTTACAAATATAAATTTTGATGGAGTTTGGGGGAACTATTTCAGGTGTTCTCGGATTAATTTTAGAAAACTAATTCATATTCTAAATATCGTCTTGCTTCGTTTTTTGATTCGCTTTGTACAGTTGTATTCCCTGCAAAGCGCATTCCTCTTAAAATTGCATCAATTTTTATTGCGTCATTTTCTTTTAAACCTGAAGAATTGCTCAATTTAATCATAAGTTTTTGATGAGTTAATGCGGAATCTTCATTTAATCTCATAGTGATTAGATTTTGTATACTTGGATCTCTAAGCAAATATTTTAATGTTGGTTTTATCGGCGCTTTGCCCGGAAAATCATTCTCTGCAGCTATTTCTATTTTAGAATACTTTTCATTTTCTTTATTACTTGTAATATCTAAAGAATCCGCGCTTTTGATTTTTCCGTGAGCATTAATTTTTCTGTCAGAGTATGATGACTTTTCTTCGACAAAAGTCACTTTGAAATGCTTTGCTCCAAGATCCTGAGCTATTCTTTGTAATTCGCTGATTCTTTCTGCTTTAAGATAATTAAAATAATCATCAAGTTCTATATATCTGTCCCTATCACTTGGGTCAACATAATAGAACTCGCTTCTGCTGTCTGGATAAAACGACAATCCAAAAAAATCTATGCTGTCTCTAAAAATATTTAACAAGCGAATTCCTTTTGTGGATGTAAAATATCCTATTGATCCCTTGCAAACTTCACTTTCAGAACGCTTTTTGTCTCGGTCAGCAACCCTTATAAACTTTTGAATTAAGAAATCGCCGTCATCTATATCAGCAGGGAAGATAGGCTGTAATTTTTTTATTTCTATTTCTTTGGCTTTTTCGTCAATGTTTGTTTTTATGGTATTTGTGACTTTAATTATATCTTCTTTATCAAATTTTCCGTCATCATTTTGATCGGCAATTTTGGTTAATGATTTTTTTGTTTTGTTTATAAAATTTATTGCTTTTTGCTTATTCTCTTTATTTATTTCTTTAAGATCAATTTTTTGTTCTTTCATAGCGATTTATCCTCCTTTTATCATAGTAACATAATTGGCTTTTATATACAACATTTTCTTGTCAGCCGATTTTATAATTTATAACAAACAGCCCTCTGCTCTATTTTAAAGCAGAGGGCATAAATTATTTTTTATAGATATTATCGTATTTGGATTTTATATCTTCTTTTCCGTCATATAATTCTTCCCAAACATCTTGATAAAAATCATACGAATCGGAATACGCATCTTCGTAAGTGTCATACATATTTGAGTATGCGTCTTCGTAGGCATTATACATATCACTGTACGCTGAGGAAACTTCATCGTAGCTTGCTTCATCATAAGCTTTTGTAATTATACCGTCAAGCTCTTTAAATGCTGATTCATACATTCGACTCCAAGCTTTGTAGAAATCTTCGGTTTCTCGTTGCCATATTTTGTAGCCGTCTTCCATACTTCTTGACCAAGTGGTATAGTCACTTTTGTTATCGGCTACATTTTTGTAGTATGAATAGCAGTACTGTGATACCGTAACATAATAGCTTTTTGCTTCGCTTTCGCAGAAAGAATACCATTCATTAACTTTTTCGGTATTCTTTTTGTAGCCTTTGTATGTACCGCCTATGTTGTTTGACAATTCTGTGTACTTATCCTGCATATTTTTAATTGATTTTTCCGATTCGGATTTTAATTTTTCTTGAAATTCGGAATTGTCATTTAATGAAACGCTCTTGTCTGCAGTCGTTTCCTGAACAGTGGATGAAATTGCCGATTGCGTATCATTTTTGTTGTTTCCTTTTTTGCCGGTCAATGCGACTGCAGTAACAATTAATGCAATTATTACAACAATGCTTATAATAATCACGGGGATTATCCACTTCTTGCTGTCTGATTTGTTTTTTAGCTTGTATCCGCAATGCGGACAGATTTTCGTCGAATCGGAAATTCCTTTGCCACATTCCGGGCAGTTAATTAATGCCATAGTATTTTACTCCTCTTTTAGTTTTTTGTTTGCTTATTGGAAATATTAAGTTAAATTTCACCCCGCTTTGTCTTTGTACTCTTTAATCATTTTTCTGATCCATTTTTCGCTGTACCCGTATTTTGTAGCAAGCTGTCTGATATTTTTGCCGTCATATTCCGCGACGATTCTTGACGCAATAAATTCGTGTGTAAAAAAGTTCACCGGAAACGTGATTTGTTGCCCACGATATGTAGAATACAGCGTCATAGCTACCTCTATACCGAGAGCGTTCGCTATTTCGTTATATACGCCGTTCAAATATTCGCTTTCAATTTCGCTTGGGTTCATATTCATATAAACCTCTCTCATTTTTACTGCCTCCTATTATGATTTATCGTTTTAGATTTGTATAGAGCGACAATTCATAGGAATAATTCCTTGTAAAGTTCCTTATACGCTCATAATAGGGTTTGTAAATTTCGCGAAAGAAAAAAAGCACCGTCCGACAGCGGGCAGTGCATACAAAAGGTTTTGATTATTAAATTTTTGCTTGATACTTAAACAGTGATTACCTTAATAGGAAGCAGTGGCGGAGGCTCCTCATCCTTCGGTGCTGCTTTTTTCTTTATACAATTTCTGTTTTTTAAACTATTAAACTCTTACTATGCCCCATGTATACTTATCCGCTTTTCCTATTTGATGTGCTGTTATCTCGTCGAGCCGCTCCTTCGGCTTAATAAATGTAACGGTCTTCATACATAAGCGAAAAAGCGAACAGTTTTTTAATCAGCGTCACACTCGTCTAAATCCGCATAAAATTATAAATTACTGTTCTTTTTTGCAATATACTTAACTTTTAAATCGTCAAAAATATTTGCTAATCCTTCCCATGTGAGCTGTCGTTTTTCAAACCAAATCCTCTGTAAAAAACCAAGAGCTCTGTTCGGATTTGCAAAATACAGCTTTGAATATCCGATTCTGTTTTTATCAAGATATGAGTAATAATAATCAAGCTTATTATGAAACTGCTCATATGAATTTTCTCCGCGCCAAACAGTTTCGCACATAGCTCCAAGCCTAGGATAAGTCATTTTGTCCGCTTTTTTCATATTGGGAACATATTCCGTCCATAACGTTGCTTCCGCACCGAGGCAATTTCCGTCGTATAATTTATGGTTGGCGGTATCTTTGAGACTTATGTAGCCGTAAGGCAAATCTATATAATATGCTTTTGAACTTGTATCGATAAACGGTCTGCCACCCGTGTTTATGTCTCCGCATTTCGTAAAGCCCAAATTTTCGGAAAGCAGCTTATCATCCTTCAAATCCCAACTCCACATAAACGCCTGCTTATTCTTGCCTGCGCAATAATCATTGATTCTGTTCATAAAACAGCACTGAAGCTCATCCTCGTTATTTAAGCCAAGCTTCTTCATCATTGCCTGACAATGCGGGCAAAGATGCCATCTGTGTTTCGGCACCTCGTCGCCGCCTATATGAAAATACTTATCCGGAAAAAGCTCACATAGTTCATCAACTATATCCTCGACAAATTTATATGTGCTTTCTTTTCCTGCACACAAAACATCATGCTTTACTCCCCAATGGTCGGCGACCGGCAAATTTCTTTCAAAACAGCCGAGGTAATTATAACAAGCCAGAGCACTTCTGCTGTGTCCCGGAATATCAAATTCAGGCATAACCGAAATACCGAAATCATGTGCATATTTGACTATACTTTTAATCTGAGCTTTTGTGTAATAGCCCTTATGTTGCCTATGATTAAAATTTGTCTTTTTCCTTACCGACCCGATTTGCGTCAGCAACGGATATTTGTAAATCTCAACTCTCCATCCCTGGTCCTCCGTCAAATGCAAATGCAGAAAATTAAGCTTGTGCAAAGACATTTTTCTGATAAACAGCTTGACCTCGTCAACGGGATAGAAATATCTCCCGACATCAAGCATAAAGCCTCTGATTTTATACTTAGGCTTATCCTTTATCTCAATAAACGGAATCGTTCGGCCGTATTCAAACAGTAGTTGCTTGAGTGTTTGCAGAGCAAACACTTTTCCTGCCTCCCCACTCGAATACACGGTGATTTTCTCGTTTACTTCAAGTCGGTATTCTTCATTTTCAAGCAAAAAATCATGCGTAAAACTAACAACAACATCATTTCCGACCGGCAGTTGGAGTTTACGTATAAAATCATAAAAATCATCTTTAACAGAACCGTTGACATTTCTTTCGTCAAGCGACAAAGATTTTATGAACAATCTTTTTGTTTCATCTGTTTTTTCAAATAACGGAGTTGGGATAATATGAGCCATAAAAAACCTTTCGCATAATCTTTATATTAATAATTATACACTTGACTTGTTTTATTGACAACCGTCCTTATTATGATATAGTTATACCATATCATTGGCAGAAGGTGTATTATGAATAATAATAAAAAGAGCTTCGATAAAAAATGGTACAGCGAGGAGTTCTTAAACGAATTAAAGAGAACAGCCTACGCGGAAGCCGACGGAAATTTAACTTACACAGCCAAGTATGCGCCCGACGCCGTATCAAAATACGGCATAGATCCGCGCATGCTCGGCGGCCCCATAGGCAAAATGGCAAGGAAACTAAAGCTTGTCCCGGATTTTGTTCTAAACGGTATTCATTTAAAAATAACCGAGAGAAGCCTCGGTTTTTTCAGAAAGGGCTGCGACAGGATTTCTTATGCAAACTGTCATATAAAAGGCGTTTCAATCAAAAACAAACACATTAAAGCTTCCGACGGATTTGATATTCCGATCAGAATATATGAAAATGCGGAATGTGAAGGCACAAGGACGGCAATGATTTTCATTCACGGCGGCGCATTTGTCGGCGGAACGCTCGCGCCGTATGATGAGAGCTTAAAAATGCTCGTTGATAAATTCGCCGTTAAGGTAATCAGCATAGATTACAGGCTTTTGCCCGAAAACGCCTATCCCGCACCGTACAGCGATTGCTTTGACGTATTGGAATATATAAGCCGCAGCTGTGGCGAATTCAAAATAGACAAGGATAGAATTTTTGTCTGCGGTGACAGTGCCGGAGGAAATATTGCTCAAGCGTGCTCTACCAAATACAAGGGTACCGGAAAAATCAAAGCGCAGCTTCTGCTCTATCCTACCTTGAATATGTTCGGTTTTACTGACGAGTATTATAAAAAAGGATATTCCGACTATAAATTCGAACCGTCACAAAAATCTGTTTCAAAAGGCGTAATAAAACAAATGCAAATGCTTACACGCTGCAATTTTAAGCAGATAGGCATACTCTCGCCCGACGAATACAACAACCCGTACATTTTCGACGCAAGCGGCAATGTTCCGACATTTATTACAGTAGGCGCGCTTGACTATCTGAAAAAAGATGCCGTTGCTTGGGCTCATAAGCTTTCAAACGCAAATGTAAAAACAAAGCTTGTCGTATACAACGGGCTCGGCCACGGATATTTAAACGCAACCGGAGTTTTTCCGCAAGCAGAGGACGTGATAGACGAAATGGGCAAATTCATATATACGATTTTAGAATTGTAAAAGCAATCGGGCAACGGGTTTCCCGTAAAGACCTGAATATATACTCGCAAAAAGCGTCGGAGGAAGCTAATCTCCGACGCTTTTTGGATTATGTGTTATATAGGAAAAACCGCAACGCATCTGTATTTAAAGGTAAATGTACAAAAAAACGCACCATAAATGTCTAACAACAGAATTTGGTTGACCCAATAATAAGTGAATGGTATCATAAAATAAAAAGCAAGGAGGAAAAAGATGAAAGAACAGTTTATAAATTGCTATCCATTATCCAAAACTTTACAGTTTTCTTTAATTCCCGTCGGAAAAACGGAGGATAATTTTAATAAAAAGCTGTTACTTGAAAGGGATAAACAAAGAGCGGAGAATTACGAAAAGGTTAAAGGTTATATTGACCGCTTTCACAAAGAATATATTGAATCCGTACTAGTCAATGCAAGGGTTGAAAAAATCGATGAATATGCGGATTTGTATTGGAAAAGCAACAAGGACGATTCCGACGCAAAGGCTATGGAATCATTAGAAAATGATATGCGAAAGCAAATATCAAAACAGCTTAAATCAAATGCACGCTATAAAAGGCTGTTTGGAAAAGAACTTATATGTGAAGATTTACCGTCTTTTTTAACGGATAAAGACGAGAGAGAAACAGTTGAGTGCTTCAGAAGCTTTACAACGTATTTCAAAGGCTTTAATACTAATCGAGAAAATATGTATTCAAGTGATGAAAAATCAACTGCAATAGCTTACCGTTGCATAAATGACAACCTGCCACGCTTTTTAGATAATGTAAAAAGTTTTCAAAAAGTATTTGATAATCTTTCTGATGAAACTATCACAAAGCTAAACACAGATTTATATAATACATTCGGCAGAAATATTGAAGATATTTTTTCTGTTGATTATTTTGAATTTGTTTTGGCTCAATCGGGTATTGATATTTATAATTCTATGATTGGCGGATATACTTGCTCTGACGGAACAAAAATCCAAGGTCTTAATGAATGCATAAATCTTTATAACCAGCAGGCTGCAAAAAATGAAAAATCAAAAAGATTGCCATTGATGAAGCAGTTATATAAACAAATCTTGAGCGAAAAGGACAGCGTATCGTTCATTCCCGAGAAATTCAATTCAGACAACGAAGTGTTGCTTTCGATTGAAGATTATTATAGCAGCCACATTGGCGATTTTGATTTGCTAACAGAACTTTTGCAATCATTAAACACTTATAATGCTAATGGAATATTTGTAAAATCCGGCGCTGCCGTTTCCGATATTTCAAACAGTGCATTTAATTCATGGAACGTATTACGTTTAGCTTGGAACGAGAAATATGAGGTATTGCATCCCGTAACAAGCAAAACAAAACTCGATAATTATATTGAAAAGCGCGACAAGATATATAAAGCGATAAAAAGCTTTTCGCTTTTTGAACTTCAAAGCCTTGGTAACGAAAACGGAAACGAAATAACAGATTGGTATATTTCCTCAACCAAAGAATGTAACAGCAAAATCAAAGAAGCTTATTTGCAGGCACGGGAATTGCTGAAATCCGATTATGAAAAAAGCTACAATAAAAGACTTTCTAAAAACGGAAAAGCAACAGAGTTAGTTAAAAACCTGCTTGACGCAATAAAGGATTTTCAGCATCTTGTAAAGTCGTTAAACGGTACCGGGAAGGAAGAAAACAAGGATGAACTTTTTTACGGCAAACTCACTTCGTATTATGACTCAATAGCAGATATTGACAAGCTTTACGATAAAGTTAGAAACTACATTACCCAAAAGCCTTATTCCAAAGATAAAATTAAATTAAATTTTGACAATCCTCAACTTCTCGGTGGATGGGATAAAAACAAAGAAAGCGATTACAGAACCGTTCTTCTTCGCAAAGATGATTTTTACTATCTTGCTGTTATGGACAAATCGCACAGCAAAGCTTTTGTTGATGCTCCTAATAAAACCTCTGAAGACGAGGATTATTACGAAAAAATGGAATATAAGCTTTTACCCGGTCCCAATAAAATGTTGCCAAAGGTTTTCTTTGCCGCTAAAAACATTGACACATTCCAACCGTCAGACAGAATACTTGACATTCGCAAAAGAGAGAGTTTCAAAAAAGGGGCAACATTTAATAAATCCGAATGTCATGAGTTTATAGATTATTTTAAGAACTCCATTGAGAAGCACGATGATTGGTCGCAATTCGGCTTTGAGTTTACTCCTACCGAAAACTATAACGATATCAGCGAGTTTTATCGAGAAATTTCGGATCAGGGTTATTCTGTAAGCTTTAATAAAATATCAAAAAGCTATGTTGATGAACTTGTAAACAACGGATATATCTATCTTTTCCAAATCTACAATAAAGACTTTTCAAAGTACAGCAAAGGAACTCCGAATTTACATACCCTGTATTTCAAAATGCTTTTTGATGAGAGAAACTTATCAAATGTAGTATACAAGCTCAACGGTGAAGCCGAGATGTTTTACCGTGAAGCAAGTATAAATGACAAGGAAAAAATAACTCATCAAGCCAATCAACCGATAAAAAACAAAAATCCTGATAACGAGAAAAAAGAAAGCACTTTTGAGTATGACATTATTAAAGATAAAAGATTTACCAAAAGGCAATTTTCGCTTCACGTGCCTATTACAATCAACTTTAAGGCACACGGTCAGGAATTTTTGAATTATGATGTTCGCAAGGCGGTTAAATATAAAGATGATAATTATGTCATCGGCATTGACCGAGGCGAAAGAAATCTGATTTATATCAGCGTTATTGATTCAAACGGTAAAATCGTTGAACAAATGTCGCTTAATGAAATAATCAGTGATAACGGACACAGAGTTGATTATCAAAAGCTTTTGGACACAAAAGAAAAGGAAAGAGATAAAGCAAGAAAAAATTGGACTTCTGTTGAAAATATAAAGGAACTCAAAGAAGGCTATATCAGTCAGGTTGTTCACAAAATTTGTGAATTAGTCGTCAAATATGACGCTGTTATTGCCATGGAGGATTTGAACTTTGGCTTTAAGCGTGGCAGATTCCCTGTTGAAAAGCAAGTTTATCAAAAATTCGAAAATATGCTTATTTCAAAACTCAATTTGCTTATTGATAAAAAGGCAGACCCAACAGAAGACGGCGGACTTTTGAGAGCATATCAGCTTACGAATAAATTTGACGGCGTAAATAAGGGCAAGCAAAACGGCATCATCTTTTATGTTCCGGCTTGGGACACAAGCAAAATAGACCCGGTAACAGGTTTTGTTAATCTTTTGAAGCCAAAATACACAAGCGTATCGGAAGCAAAAAAGTTATTTGAAACAATTGATGACATTAAATATAATGCAAATACCGATATGTTTGAATTTTGTATTGATTACGGTAAGTTCCCAAGATGCAATTCAGACTACAAAAAAACTTGGACTGTTTGCACTAATTCAAGCAGGATTTTAACTTGCCGAAACAAAGAAAAGAATAATATGTGGGACAATAAGCAAATTGTTCTTACCGATGAATTCAAATCGTTGTTCGGCGAATTCGGCATTGATTATAAAGGTAATCTTAAAACTTCAATTTTAAGCATTTCCAATGCTGACTTTTACAGGCGATTGATAAAGCTTCTTTCATTAACGCTTCAAATGAGAAACAGCATTACCGGCAGCACATTGCCGGAGGATGACTACCTCATTTCCCCTGTTGCAAATGACAGAGGCGAATTCTATGACAGCCGTAATTATAAAGGAACGAATGCTGCATTACCTTGCGATGCCGATGCAAACGGCGCATATAATATTGCGAGAAAGGCACTTTGGGCAATAAATGTTTTAAAAAGCACTCCGGATGATATGCTTAATAAAGCAAATCTCAGTATAACTAATGCCGAATGGCTTGAATACACGCAAAAATGAGCGAGCAGCCCTTAGCTATATCTCAATTAAATGATTTTATATTCTGCCCTGCTTCAATATTTTTTCATTCGCTTGAAACCGAAGAGAACATTATGGTTCAGGATTCGTTTCAATTAAACGGAACGAATGCCCATAAACATTCCGACTCTGCAACATATTCAACCGAAAAGAGTGTGTTGCAGGGCGTGAGCGTGTATTGCGAAAAATATAATTTGATTGGCAAAATTGATGTTTTTGACGAAAAGACAGGTGTTTTAACTGAACGCAAAAAGAAAATCAAAACCGTTTATGACGGATATATTTAACAAATTGCTGAAAATGAATTTGTAAATTATAACAATCCAAGGGATTAATAATCCCTAATAATTTCTACTGTTGTAGATGTACCGTTCCTTGCTGATAAGTGCACTGATTAATAATCCCTAATAATTTCTACTGTTGTAGATGGCATATTTAATCACTTCCGTTTGTTTTTGATTAATAATCCCTAATAATTTCTACTGTTGTAGATATCTGCCGACCACCTTTCGAACTACAAGGATTAATAATTCCTAATAATTTCTACTGTTGTAGATCAGTATTTGATTACAAGTGTATCTCTTGATTAATACTCCCTAATAATTTCTACTGTTGTAGATCTTGTCTATACCTCATAACTCACACAAGATTAATAACCCCTAATAATTTTTACTGTTGTAAATTTTCGAAATATTCACAACGCTATTCATTATTTTATAACATACCAAAAGCGTCGGAGAAAGCAAATCTCCGACGCTTTTTGGGTTTATTCTGTGTTACGGCAAAATTTCGAGCCAATAGCCGTCCGGGTCCTCGATGAAATAGATACCCATTTCAGGATTCTCAAAGCAGATACAACCCATTTCTTCGTGCTTTTTATGCGCCGAATCAAAATCATCCGACTTTAATGCCAAATGGAATTCACATTCACCCAAATCGTACGGCTGCGGATGTTCTTTAAGCCAAGTAAGTTCAAGTTCAAAATCGCTTGAATCATTGCTCAAATAAACGATAATAAAATCGTCGGTGGTTTTTCGTCTGACCTCGTGCAAATCAAGCGCATCGCCATAAAACTTAATCGACCTATCCAAATCGGAAACATTATAGTTTTCGTGAATCATTCTAAAGCTCATATTTCTTCTCCCTTTGCTGATTCTGTGTTTTTTATTCGTGAATTATACTGCGGATATTCGGTGATAAACCTATCAATCACGCTCGGTTCGTTCCAATAATGCATAGGAAAAACGGCGTTGCAATCGACATGTTCCAAAAAATAAAGCATACCGTCGGCATAGTGTTCCTCCTGCCTTGGGTCAAGGGGAACGAATGCGGCATCAAAATGAGCGTCCTTGATTTTGTCAATCTCGGCACGGTACATGGAGGCCATATGGCGGTTGTCATCTTCCGTCTCACCCTCCCAATGCCAATCGTTCAAATCACCTGCGTGATAAATTAAGCCATCGCTTGTCTTGACGATAAAAGCAACACCGCTGTCGGTTGAAAGAAGCGTACTAACCTGTGTACCGTTGTCAAGAATATAGGTTTGATTGTGGTAAGCAGTCGTGACTTTCACACCGGCAGGATACTTCTTTTTGCTGATATCTTTCGCCAAAACAGCCTGATAATTCATACCCATATCATCAAGAATTTCAAAAATTTTCGGATTGAAATGATCTTGGTGAAAGTGACTGCAAAAGACGACAACTTCCTTGCTTTTATCAAGCCTCGGCATCTCGCCTTTGTAATAATCAAAAACATAGTAGCAGTTCTCGGTTTCAACCAAAAATCCGCTGTGGTTAATGTATGTTATTTTCATAATCCACCTCTATTACTCTTATCTTATTATATCAAAGCGATAAATCGGAATCAATACCGCACAACATTTTCGATACGAAGCAAAACGCTTGAAACGGTCTGCTTGGAGCCTATTTGCTTTTTTCTGTTAAAAACTTACTAAATTTCTGATTATCTTTTCATAAGTTGGTAAATGACGATAT